>ENA-ORXM01000699-ORXM01000699.1-marine-metagenome-genome-assembly--contig:-NODE-699-length-54577-cov-4.492477_pt1 | contig 54577 bp, 35 predicted proteins | sample MGYA00237867_ERZ511480 | MGnify/ENA primary metagenome ERZ511480 (study PRJEB26309, sample SAMN06266103) | marine metagenome | isolation source: Algal blade | place: United Kingdom:Sidmouth, United...
TATTGAAATAGAATAGGGGAGGAAGTTGTACTGGAGGAATGCCTGATTGGACCCTGTTATATAAATAGGCCGCAGAGAAACCGAAAAATAAAGCAGTCACCCCGGCAAGTAACAGGTAAACAATTATTTCTTGGGGATGGATTAAAAAATTACGCTCATGTCTCATAGTAAAGTGTCTAAAGACTAAACAAATATGGTCAGATAAGTTTAAAGGGAACAAAAAAAGAGAAGCCTTTTGACTTCTCTTTTCAATTTTATCTTTCGAATTGTATGCTATGCAAGCACCTCAGAAACCAAATTTGCTGCATCTTTTAAAACGATGGCAGATTTAACACTGAGTCCACTCTCATCAATAATTTTCTTCGCAATGTCTGCATTGGTACCTTGTAATCTTACAATGATCGGGACTTTGATTTCGTCCCCCATATTTTTATAAGCATCGACTACACCTTGTGCAACTCTATCACATCTAACAATACCTCCAAAGATATTGATAAGAATAGCTTTTACTGCAGGGTCTTTTAATATGATTCTGAATGCTTGTTCTACTCTTGCAGCATCTGCAGTCCCCCCAACATCAAGAAAATTCGCAGGTTCTCCTCCAGATAATTTTATGATATCCATCGTCGCCATTGCCAAACCTGCGCCGTTTACCATACAGCCAACATTGCCATCAAGGTTGACAAAGTTAAGGCCATGACTTTTTGCCTCTACCTCTGTAGGATCCTCTTCGCTAGGATCTCTCTGAGCTTCAAGATCTGGATGTCTGAACAAAGCATTGTCATCAATTGATACTTTACTATCAACAGCAATGACACGCTCGTCTCCTGTCAGCAAAGTGGGATTGATCTCAAATAAGGAAGCATCTGATTTTACAAATGCCTGATATAGCTTTGCAATGAATTTTGTCATTTCTTTAAATCCTTGTCCACTCAATCCTAGGTTAAAGGCCACCTTTCTTGTTTGAAAGCCTTGTAAACCGACATTTGGGTCAACATATTCTTTATGAACCAAATGAGGAGTCTCTTCTGCAACCTTTTCGATGTCCATACCTCCTTCGGTTGAGTATATTATGACATTACACTTCTTTTCTCTATCCATTAAGATAGAAACATAGAATTCCTTGCAAGCATCAAAATCAGGGGCATAGGCATCTTCTGCAATCAATATTTTGCGAACCAACTTTCCTGGTCCTTCCATTCCTCCTGGAGTTTGAGGTGTCTTGAGCATCATTCCTAAGATATCACCGCTTACCTCCTTGAGGTTGTCTAAGTTTTTTACCAACTTCACTCCTCCACCTTTTCCTCGACCTCCAGCATGAATTTGAGCTTTTACAATTGCTACATCCGATTTTGATTCGGATTTGATCTTATTGTAAGCTTCTACAGCTTCATCAACGTTTTCTGCTACGTAGCCTTTCTGAATGGCTACTCCAAAACTGCTCAATAATTCTTTTGCTTGGTATTCGTGAAGATTCATATTAGTTGTTATTTATGCTGCAAATGTATGGATTTCTAAATTATACTTAGGCGTATTATCCAATAAATTCTAAGGAAATATTCTTACTTTTTTAAAAGTAAAAATAAAAAGAGGCTGTTCTATCTTTTAGAACAGCCCCTATTGCTAATTTATATTTATTAACAAATTACGCTCTTGTATTTAATTACTTACAATTAACTTTTTAGTCAGTACGCCATTATCTGTCTGCAAACTAATGATGTAAATTCCTTCAATAAGATCTTGGGTGTCTATTTGGATCTGATTTTGTCCAGATTGAATAGAAGAACTAAATTGCTTAAGTGTTTTACCACTAATATCCATGATACTCAACTGAGTATCCATTGTTTCTGCAGCATTCAGTTGAATAGTCAATCTTTGATCACTTCTTAACGGGTTTGGGTTTATCTGCCAAGATTCTATTTCTTCGATTCCTTCAATGGCGGTAGTGCCTTCTCCGGTGTTGAAGGTGTAGATTTGAGACCATCCATAGCAGGTAGAATATTGGTTAAAAGGATAAACCCTCCAGAAATACCTATCATTTGGTTTCAAATTATCGAAGCTTGCCCCCGGATAAGAAGAAATAACTTTTTGAGGATTCACATTAAAATTATCAAATTCATCTATTTCAACAATGTATTGCGTGGCATTTAAAATTGGTTCCCACCCAAGAAATACAACGCTATGGTGCGCCAGATCTTCTTCATTTAGTGGTTCTAATAGCACAATTGGTTCTGACGAATCGATTTGATTTTTGTTATCGGGAGCAAGATTTTTGTTTATGGTTGCATTATTAAATCTCATGTTCAGGTCAGCAGCCATTAGACCTTTCTGTTGGTCTGTAAATACTTCTTCACAACCGAAGAAATAAGACATTACGTTTTCTTTTGCCGGTTCAACTAATACGCCACAAGGGTCTTTTATATCGCCAGTATAGGTACAGTTGCCATTGGAGTAAAATTGGCTTAATAGATAATCTGGCCATGTATCACAAAGCATATCACCAGCAGTTTCACAATTTGCGCATGAACCAGTTCGGTCATTATTTTCAGTCACAGGACCATTTGGAGAAAAAGTAGGTGCTGGATTTGAATGTAGTGCAGGATTATAAGGATTTGCATCCCAACCATAGAAGACATGCATTAAGCTAAGAAAATGACCGATCTCATGGGTCAATGTTCCTTCAAAGTAACCAACATTTGCTTTTCTGACGACGATCCAATCACTTGAAGGACGATAATATCCTGCCACTGTTCCTACATTTGCGATGTCTCCAGCATTCCTGCAGACAAAGATATTCATTCTACCAAAGTTTTGACTTTTGGCATTTGCTAAGAATAATTCTCCTGCTGGGGTAGACGGATTTTCAAAAGCGCTTGTATTATTAATGTAGTTGAAATCTCCTTCCAAAAAAAATTGAATTTCTTGATCTGCGAAGTCTTCATTGATTCTGCAAAGTGTTTGAAGTAAAATAGACTCCTTTACTCCTCCAATACCGCCATTGTTTGCCATTATGTGGAATTTTATTGGCACAAAGATAGTCTCTTGATATCTAGGTACTTCTCCATTTTTTATAGCTTTTTTGTGTTGCACAACTCTTTTGGCCAACTTTTCCATATCTGTGTGAGTCATTCCACAATTGACTTGTTGCTGAGCTAAAGTTGTATTGAATCCAATGAAAAGGAAACCTAGTAGTAATGTATAAAATTTATTCATAATGGTATTTTTTTAATCTAAGCTAATCTAGTATAATTGAACGATTAAATCTGTCATTTACATTCCAAATATCGCTAAAATAATGAGGCACACAAAAAAAGGAACTGTTCCTCAGACAAGAACAGCTCCTTTCTAATTAATTTCATACCTCTTTGAGGAAATAAATTCTTATTTTATGGAGAAGTAGTTTCTAATTATTTACTACCAACTTTTTCGAAGTAATTCCTTCTGCAGTTTCTATACTGACGATGTAAATACCCTGAAGAAGGTCATTTGTCTCAAGAGTTAAGCTATTTATACCTACCTCCAAATTTTCAGAGGAACTAGATATTTGCCTTCCATTGATATCCCTTACATTCACTATTGCATCTAATTTGTTCTGAACAGAAATTTGAAGGTCAACTTTGCTTCCAGTAGATACTGGATTCGGCATTATTTGCCATGTATCTAACGAAGAGATGCCAGAAATCGAGGTAACTCCTTCTCCAGTATTAAAAGTAAAAGTTTCTGACCAACCCAAACAAGTTGAGGACTCATTATATGCATATACTCTCCAATAGTAGTCGTCATTTGGACGAAGATCTAAAACTTCAGTACCATTATTAGAGGTAAAAAACCGCTCGTTTTGTGTATTGAAAGAAGGAAATCTATCAATATCGACAATATATTTAGTTGCATTTGCAACTGGCTCCCATTCAAGATGGACGATATTGTTATAATCCAAAGTCTCATCAATTGCTGGGCTGACAGCAACTACAGGATCAGTAACTGGGTTTAAATTGTCAGGTTGAAAAACTCTATTTAGCGTACCTTCTTGATTTAATCTTGTATTGATGTCTGCTCTTATTAGATCTTTTTGCCCTTGAGAAAATTCTTGATTGCAACCAAAGAAATAAGACATATAGTTTTCTTTTGGCGGGTCAACCAATACACCACACGGATCCATTATGTCTCCGCTATAATCACAATTCCCGTTTGAAAATTCTTGGCTCAATAAGTAATCAGGGTTTGTATCACATAATCTATCCCCTGCATTGTCGCAATTTTTGCAAGTACCAGTCCGGTCCATATTCTCAGTCCTAGCTGTTGTATAGGGAGAAGGCGTGAATTCAGGTGCTGGATTTGAGTGAACCGCTGGGTCATATGGACTGAAATCCCAACCAGAAAAAGTATGTAACAAAGTGAAAAAATGTCCTAACTCATGCGTTAAAGTTTCGGTACTATTTGAAACTTCATTTATTCGTACTACGATCCAATCAAATTGAGGAGAGTAATAACCAGCAGATGTTCCTACATTTGCAATTTCTCCTGCCACTGAAGTTACGAAGATATTAACTCGTCCAAAGTTTTGATTTTTACCATTTGCCAATTGCAATTGTCCTCCACCAGATCTAGGATCCTCAAATGCAGGAGTACTATTTATATAATTGAATTCTCCTTCAATAAAGAAATGAACTTCTTGGTCTAAATAATCCTCATTTAATCTGCAGACCTGTTCAAATATCTCAGTTTCTTTGATACCACCAAATCCTGCGTTATTTGACACAATATGAAATTTTAGTGGAACATAAACGATCTCTGCAGAACGAAAAGCACCATATTCTGCTATATTTTTTTTGTTTGCTATCAATCTTTTGGTTAAAAGCTCAGTCTCTTCATGGTTCATTCCACAGCATTTGTCCTGGCTTTGCGCACCAGGCAATCCAAATAGAACAGAAAAAGCCAATATCAATAATAATCTAATCATAGTTATAATATTTAATTCAATTGCAATTTATGAAAAATCTATACTATATAGTGTCTCTTGAGCATCAATCTTCTCATTTTATGGGGCTCATATAAATAGTACAGTATGGAGACGTTGATATTTGAAATATTATTCATAAATTAAACATTCTCAAAGATGCATAAGTTTAATTTTACCTAAATTTAAATCTTAATTGTTATTTTGAAATCATCACCTACTTTTAAATTTCCCTTTAAGTCTTTAGTAGTTCTATTTTTTGGATTATCCTTGCTAGGAAGCAACCATATATGCGCTCAAGAAAATTTTCAGCAGAAACGAACCAGCTATTTTGTTTTGCCTTTAGCTTTTTATCTGCCAGAAACCAACCTAGGTTTTGGTGCAGCTGGAAATTATTCTTTCTTATGGCCAAACCAAAATATCGGTGATAGGCCTTCTTCTCTTACTCTTGGCTTTGCTTATACACTCAATAAACAAATCTTATTTTACATTCCATACAACATATTTTTCAAAGAAGAAGAATATTGGATAAAAGGCGAGTTGGGTTATTATGATTTTATCTACCAATATTTTGGTGTAGGCAATGAAAATAGAATTGAGGAAGAGAAATATGCCGCCAAGTTTCCTAGAATTGAGTTAGATGCATTAAAACGAGTCAAACCCAATCTATATATTGGCATCAATTATAGATTTGACGATATGAATCTAAGTGATTTCAAACCATCAGGAAACCTAGAATCAGGTACGACACTTGGTGTTGATGGAGGCATTACTTCTGGTGTTGGGCCTATGCTCATTTATGATAGCAGAGATCATATTAATTGGCCAACAAAAGGCATATTGCTGGAAAGTAGATTCTTTTATAATACTTCAATACTTGGTGCCGATTATGAAGCTTCATATTTTGAATTTTACATAAGTAAATACTTTGCCCATAAAAAAAATGTTTTAGCATTGAACTTTATCAGTCGAAATTCTTTTGGAGAAGTACCGTTTTATGAGTTAGCGTTTTATGGAGGAGGCAAGCGATCAAGAGGCTACTTAAAAGGAGGCTTTAGAGATAAAAATGTTTATATTTTACAAGCGGAATATAGAGTGCCCATATGGAAAAGATTAGGTGGAGTGATTTTTGCAAATGGAGGAGGAGTTTATCAAAATACAGAAGACATAAATTTAAATAATTTCTTACCAGCAGCTGGTATTGGACTTAGATATGAAATAGATAAAAATCAAAAAATCAATATAAGGTTTGATGTTGGTTTTGGTAAAAATTCAGTAGAGTTTTACTTTACATTTAAAGAGGCTTTTTAAGAATGAAATTGAGTGTGATTATCCCAACATTAAATGAGGATAAGATTATTAATAATCTATTGACACAACTTTGTAATCTTGATAGCAATTATATTGAAGAGATTATTGTTGTAGACGGTGGCTCAATGGATCAAACCATTGAAATCGTTTCAAAACATGCGGTGACTCTAATGCAATGTGATCGTGGTAGAGCGCATCAAATGAATGTGGCTGCAAAAGCTGCCAAAGGAGATGTACTTTATTTTATTCATGCAGATACAAAACCGTTGGATACATTTCCTCAAGATATAAAAACTGCACGCGAACAAGGGTATAAAATAGGTTGCTACAGATTTAAATTTGATTCAGACATCCAGCGACTAAAAGTAAACTCTTTTTTTACGAGGTGGAATGTATTGATGATGAGAGGGGGAGATCAAACTTTATTCATTACCAAAGAGTTTTTTAATTCGCTGAATGGTTTTGATGAATCTTATGTGATCATGGAAGATTTTGATTTGATCAAAAGATCAAGAAAGGTTGAGAAATTCAAAATAATTAATAAAAGTGTCTTTGTATCTGATAGAAAATATAAAGATAACACCTACTTAAAAGTACAATTAGTAAATCTATATGCATTCCTGATGTTTTATTTCGGAAGCTCTCCCAAGAAGATCAAAGAAATGTATTATCGATATTTAAAATTAAATTGATCAATCCATCTTTATAATTAATGTTAATGAAGACTCACACAAGGTCGATGGCTCATCAAAATAACGATAAGTAGGTGATTTTTAAATGTCTACAGTTGTTTGATTTAATAAAAAAAGTATTTTTGTGCTTTAATTTCATAATTCTTTAATAAATAAAATTTCTCAATGAGCAAAGTAACCGTAGTTGGCGCTGGAAATGTAGGTGCCACAGTTGCAAATGTACTCGCGCACAAGGATATCGTTAACGAAGTAGTTCTAGTAGATATCAAAGGCGATTTTGCAAAGGGTAAAGCCCTTGATTCTTGGCAACAAGCACCGATCGATTATTATAGTACCAAAATAACTGGTACGGATGACTATAAAGAGACTAAGGGCTCTGACATAGTTGTAATTACTGCAGGTATTCCAAGAAAACCTGGTATGAGTAGAGACGATCTTATTTCTACCAATGCAAAGATTGTAGTTAGTGTTACTAAGTCAGTCATCAAATATTCAAAGAAAGCTATCATCATCGTAGTATCTAATCCATTAGACGTTATGACTTATGCAGCATTCAAAGCTGCTGGTGTCGATTCAAGTAGAGTGTTTGGCATGGCAGGTATTTTGGATACTGCAAGATACAGAGCTTTCTTAGCTACTGAATTGAAAGTTTCTCCAAAAGATATTTCTGCGATCTTAATGGGTGGTCATGGTGACACAATGGTGCCTTTGCCAAGATACACAACTGTAGCAGGTATCCCAGTTACAGAAATGATCACAAAGCCAAAACTTAACGCGATCGTAAAGAGAACGAAGAAGGGTGGTGGTGAATTAGTAAAACTAATGGGTACTTCAGCTTGGTATGCACCAGGTGCTGCAGCTGCTCAAATGGTTGAATCTATCATTAAAGATGAAAAAAGAATCTTTCCTTGCTGTGCTTGGTTGACAGGTGAGTACGGATTGAAAAATATGTACCTGGGTGTTCCAGTTAAATTAGGAAAGAATGGAATCGAAGAAATCTTAAAGTTGAAGTTGAACGCTTCAGAAATGAAGTTGTTGAAAAATTCAGCTAATCACGTTAAAGAGGTAATGAAGACCTTTAATAAAATGAAGATCATCTAATAATCTTAATCAAAATTTATATTAAAAAGGCTCGAATTTTATTTCGAGCCTTTTTAATTTCTTTATTGCTTGATAAACTTTTTACTCACCAAATCATTTCCATTTTTATCCGTCAAGCGGATGATGTAAACACCGTTTTTCAAATTGCCAACATCGATCATCTCTCTATCTGAATCTAAAATTCCTTCAAGGATTTTCATCCCTAGGATATTTGAAACTTCATAGGTTGAATTAATGTAGCTTTCGTCGATGATCAAATTGAGATCATCAGAAGCAGGGTTTGGAAATATTTGCAAACCATTAGCGTTTTCAAGTTGAGATAAACTCGTTGGGCTTGCATCCCAAGCATTAAAAAAGTCTAGCAATCCTTCAGTAATGTCCTGACCTCCTTCAGCAGTAATTTGGACCATGATCTGCATTTGATCTGTAATGTCTATATAGTCTGCCAACTTGTATTCTAGCAATTCCCAGTTGACTGATTCTAAAGACTCAATTTTCTTTTCATCCATTTTTACTTCATCGGTACCATTGCTGACAAAGACTTCAAAGAGAGATGCACCAGGTTGAGGAAAACCGAATAAATTAGGATCGGTTAAATTAAAATACCAATAATAAAAAGAGACAGTAGGTTCTTGCCAAGTACTCATTTCCATGATTGGTGATCTAGTACCAACGACACCTAGGATGTTTCCTAAAAAGTCTGGCTGAGAAGTATCAGTCATTAATGCAAAGTTGCCAGGATCTTCAGCGCTATCATCTGAAGGAATTATTTCTAGATCTAAATTAAAAGCAGTCAAATTATATTCATTAGGGATTCCTAATTCCCACTCACCTGAATTGGAAAGGCCTTCAATTTGCCACCCAAGATCTACAGCGAAATTGTCTTGGTATCCTTTTTCCAATTCAATAATTACTTCTGCATTATTAGCACTAATTTGTTGTCCTACATAGCCCCCTTTGTATCCCCATTCTCCAGCATAAAATTCTGTATCATAAGGGTAAAATTCAGAAACATGTAAAAAGCCGTCACCGGCAGCAGAAGTACTCGTATCTGTTACATCATTAAGGATCCTAACTTTTGCATTAGGGATTGGATTTCCAGTTCCTTTCTCGACAACACTAACGGTCAGCAAAAAGGGGATCAGCGGTTCTAAAGCTATATCTAAGGTGGTCACTTCAGATTCTGACAATTCTACTTGAACAGTTTGAGTTAAATATAGTGGACTACTTATTTCAATTTCAAAAGTACCATTGTCAGGAATTCCAGATTTATAGTTTCCAAATGAATTAGAGTATTCTGCTCTATCGTAGGTTAAGATATTTATTGTTGCTCCTTGAATAGCCTCTCCAGATTGTGCATCTGTTATTTGACCTTCTAGAAATGCAGCTCTCTTGTAATCTGGTTGCAAGACAAACAATCCATTGTCTATATCCGTAACTAAAATTTTGCCGGAAGGCAAAAAAGGATAAGCACCCCATGCACCAGAAAAACCAGTTGTGCTAGGAATGAAGGTGTCAAAATGTCCTACCTCGATCAAGTTATCCGGTTTAGAAGCATCAATGATTATGCACCCGTCTGTATAGTATGAAGCAATGATGTAATCATTAAAAACATGCACATTATGAGGTATTGTTCCAGCGCCTCTAGATTCTAAGGAAACAAATTGATCCAATTCTTTTATATCGGTAGGGTCTGAAACATCATAAGAAGTGATCGGAGCGTTTGCTAGTTCGTCAGTTGCAAATAAAAAATTGCTGTCATCAGACAACCAAGCATTATGCGTAAATAGAAAAGGCGTATTAGAAGATCCTAATAGCTCAATATTTTGCTTGTCCGTAACATCATATACCTCAAAACGACCAGCGAAAATTTCTGAAACGTACATTAAATTATCCCTTGTATAAACATCATGCGCGCTGCGGATAAGAGTATTTGAAACAAATGTTGGGTTGTAAGGGTCAGAGAAGCAATCCATAAAAAATACAGCTGTCAAGTTTGTTCCAGTCATATAAGCATAACCAAATTCGTCAATGAAGATATTGTGACAATCTATAAGCGTACCATTTTCAAAATCGGCAAGATATTGATGCTCGATACTATTGGGAAGATCAGAAAGGTCAACTACCAATAATCCATCATCACAATCATCGCACACAACATAAGCATAAGTTTCCCAGGTCTTGATATCTCTCCAACTTGTCTGGTCACCAGCAATAAAAAATAGTTCCGTTGGGTTTGCAGGATTGGCAAGACTTACAATGGATAATCCAGTTTGCGTCCCGACCAAGGCATATTCAGAACCATCGGGAGATGCATAGCCCCATACATCGCTCGTTCCCTGTTCATAAAAAATATCACCGACATAGTTAACATTTAGTTGTCCATGACTCAGCAATGGAAGTAATAGTGATAGGAATATTATGCAATAGTTTTTCATGCTGTTTTAATTTTGAGGGATGACACATCGTATTCGAATTTTATTTTTTTGGTCTTTTATTGCTTGATAAACTTTTTACTCACCAAGTCATTCCCTTTTTCATCTTTTAAGCGGATGATGTAAGCTCCAGTATGTAAATTTTGCACATCAATTGTTTTTCTAACAGCATTTAGATTACCCTCAAGAATTTTCATGCCAAGAATATTTGACACTTCGTAGGTTGAATTAATGTAGCTTTCGTCGATGATCAAATTAAGATCATCAGAAGCAGGGTTTGGAAATATTTGCAAACCATTAGCGTTGTCAAGTGCAGATATACTACTCAGATCAGCATCCCAGGCGTTAAAGTAGTCTAGCAATCCCTCAGTAATGTCCTGTCCTCCTTCAGCAGTAATTTGGACCATGATCTGCATTTGATCTGTAATGTCTATATAGTCTGCCAACTTGTATTCTAGCAATTCCCAGTTGACTGATTCTAAAGACTCAATTTTCTTTTCATCCATTTTTACTTCATCGGTACCATTGCTGACAAAGACTTCAAAGAGAGATGCACCAGGTTGAGGAAAACCGAATAAATTAGGATCGGTTAAATTAAAATACCAATAATAAAAAGAGACAGTAGGTTCTTGCCAAGTACTCATTTCCATGATTGGTGATCTAGTACCAACGACACCTAGGATGTTTCCTAAAAAGTCTGGCTGAGAAGTATCAGTCATTAATGCAAAGTTGCCAGGATCTTCAGCGCTATCATCTGAAGGAATTATTTCTAGATCTAAATTAAAAGCAGTCAAATTATATTCATTAGGGATTCCTAATTCCCACTCACCTGAATTGGAAAGGCCTTCATTTTGCCATCCAAGATCTACTGCAAAATTGTCCTGATATCCTTTTTCTAATTCAATAATTACTTCTGCGTTATTAGCACTAATTTGTTGCCCTACATAGCCCCCTTTATATCCCCACTCTCCTGCATAAAATTCTGTATCATAAGGGAAAAATTCAGGAACATATAAAAAGCCGTCACCGGCAACGGAAGTAATCATGTCTGTTACATCATTAAGTATCCTAATTTTTGCATTAGGGATTGGATTTCCAGTTCCTTTCTCGACAACACTAACTGTCAGAAAAAGTGGATTTAGTGGTTCTAAAGCTACATCTAAGATGGTCGTTTCAGATTCTGATAATTCTACGGAAACTGTTTCAGTTTTATATAATGGCCTGCTTATTTCAACATCGAAAGTTCCATTGTCAGGAATACCAGATTTATACTTACCAAACGAATTGGAATATTCTTCTCTATCATAAGCTAAGATATTTATTGTTGCTTCTTCAAGAGCATCTCCAGTCTGTACATCTGTTATTTGACCTTCTAAAAAGGCAGCCCTTTTATAATCAGGTTGCAAGACAAATAATCCATTGTCTCTATCCGTAACTAAAATTTTGCCGGAAGGCAAAAAAGGGTAGGCTCCCCATGAACCAGAAGATCCAACAGTGTTAGGCAAGAAAGTGTCAAAATTACCTACCTCTATTAAATTATCTGGTTTAGAAGCATCAATGATAATACATCCATCTGTATAGTATGAAGCAATGATGTAGTCATTTAGTACATGCACATTGTGGGGAATTGTTCCAGCGCCTCTAGATTCCAATGATAAAAATTGATCCAACTCTTTTATATCTGTCGGGTCTGAAACATCATAAGAGGCGATCGGTGCGTTTGCTCGTTCATCAGTAGTAAATAGAAATTTACTGTCATCAGATAGCCAAGCATTATGTGTAAAAAGAAATGGGGTACTCGCAGACCCTAATAATACAATATTCTGCTTATCTGTCACATCGTAAACTGCAAAATGACCTAGATAAATTTCTGAAGTATACATTATGTTATCTCTTGTATAAATGTCATGTGCATAAGGGGTTGGAGCGTCTGCAACGAATGTAGGATTATAAGGATCAGTGAAGCAATCCATAAAAAATACATCCGCTAAATTGGTACCAGACATATAGGCGTATCCAAATTCATCAATAAAGATATTATGGGAACTATTGAGATTTCCATTTGAAAAATTGTTTAGATATTGATGCTCGATGCTATTAGGGAGATCTGATAGATCAACCACTAATAAACCATCATTACAAGAGTCGCAAACTACATAGGCGTATGTTTCCCAAGTTTTAATATCTCTCCAAGTTGTTTCACCTCCAGCAATAAAAAATATCTCCGTTGGGTTTTCTGGATCAGCAAGACTTACAATCGAAAACCCAGTGTTTGTTCCAACCAAGGCATACTCAATGCCATCAGGTGCTGCGTAGCCCCATATATCGTTAACTCGCTGATCATAATCAATCTGGCCTACATACGATACATTTAATTGCCCAAAACTTAAAAGTGGGAGGATTGTAGAAAGTATTATTAAGTAAAAGTTTTTCATATCTATTTTTTGATTCAAAATTTACAGTGATCTAAATATAAGGTTTAGTATATTAAAATTATGTCAGTTGAAGATCAATAGTGTTATTTAGTGAAAAAGCCCCTCAATTGGCTTCGATGATATCAAAATCTCCACCCAAAACTTTTTCTGTATTGCCGGTTTGCCATTTGGCTTGGAGGTCTTTGATCCTAGCATTTTCCAAATTATATTTTCTAACGATCTTTGTGTTTTCCAAGCCGGCAAAACGCTTTTTTAAATAACTGATTCCGAGTTTATTGGTATAGTCATGGCTGATCATTGGCAGCACAGAGACTTTGATCCTGCTTTTATAAATGACTCGATCTTCCTTTGGCTTAGATTCAAAAACATGAACGCCGTTCTCAGATTTTAAAATATGATAGGCAGCAAAACCATAAACGGCATATATGACAACACACTCATTTTCATCAAAGGAATGCACAAATCTTTTGAGTTCCATTCCTCTTTGTTTTGCCCATTTGATGTACATCTGCTTTATTGTATTACCTTTTTCCTTGTCTGCTTGTTTGAAAGTTATTTTGAGCAGGGAGTCTTGGGATTCTTTTGCATTAAAAGCACGCAATGAGCTTTGAAGCAAATATATATTTTGTGACAATCTTTTCAACAAAGTTGGGTCATAGTAAAGCCTTTCTTTTAAAGGGTCTTTTAACCTATCATACAATTGATTGGCCGAAGCTAAAACTGTACTGAAGCGATCAAAGTATTCGATATGGGTAAGGACTTCTTTCTGATGTTCTGATTGCCAAAAATCCGCTGTTGACATAAGATCCATGAGGTCTTGTTTTTTGTCAACCATATCTGTATTTTCTGAGGCAATATTGAGTTCTTTCAATTCCTTTTGAAGAATATTAAATTCTGCCAAAGTACCATAGCATTCCATCAAAACCTTTTTTAAACTGAGGTCTCTGGCTTTATTTTTTTGGACAGAAATAAGGTTCTTTTTTTCTTCCCAAGTATACTCCGGTTCGTCTGGATCAATAAAAGATACCTTTAGACCATCTTTAAATTTTGATACTAGCAAGAATTGATCCCCTTGCGGGAAATTTTTATTTACGATAGTCATTGCCAAAGGAGCAAGTAGATATTGTTCAATGGCTCTTTTTAGTGGACGCGCTCCCAAATTCTCTGTATATCCTTTGTCTAACAAAAATTCTATGGCAGACTCTTCCATGTCTAGCGCCCATTGCCTTTGCCTTAATCCTCTTCGCTGCAAGACCTTTTTTAATTCTATGTCTAATATCTTTGCTAAAGCAAAATGACTCAACGGATTGAAAACTACTATCTTATCAAGTCTGTTCACAAATTCTGGACGAAAGGTGTAAGAGATCGCATTTTTAATATTTTCTTCAGGATCCTGAGTCACCGTTTCTTCAGTTTTGTTTTGACTAAAGCCAACTGGGATCCTGCTATTGGCAATTGCTGCTCCCAAGTTGGATGTAAGAATGATAATAGATTGTCTGAAATCGACTACACCACCTTGACTATCGGTAAGTCTGCCATCGTCAAAAACTTGAAGGAATAGATCCCACACTTGATGGTGGGCCTTTTCAAACTCATCTAACAATATTACCGAAAAAGGATTTTGTCTAATTTGGTTCACTAAAGAACTTCCTTCGGAATTGACAGAATATTCACCAAATATCTTGCGATAAGAATCTGCCGTCTGATATTCACTCATGTCTAATCGAATCATTCTGTCAGCGGAGCCAAATAAATATTTTGTAAAGCACTTTGTGATCTCCGTCTTTCCTGTACCAGTAGGACCAACAAAAAGAAATATACCAAAGGGTTTGTCAGGATCTGTAAGTCCGGCTTTGATCATGGCAATTCTTTCAACAAGGGTATTGACTGCTTCTCCCTGGCCGATGACCTTATTGTCAAAAAAATCTTTCACCGATTCGAGATCAAGTTTTTCTTTGTCGTCCAGAATAGAGATCGGAAGACCTGTTAACGAAGAAAGCGATTCATAAATATCCTGAAGTTGAATTTTCTTTTGTTTTTGTCGATCGAATTTTTGTTTGGTATACATCATAAGATCTATTACAGATCCAGGATTGGACTGATAAGAAAGGTACTGTGAGGATATAATGTATATTTCTTCGAGTGTATTTTTGTCGATCAAAGACCACTGGGTTTTATTTTCATTTTTGGCAACCCATTTTTCAAGTAAGTCCAACGTATATTCCTTTGTAGATTCATTGACCTTTACGATTTCAAAAGCAGTGGCTACTTCAGGTTTTAAGGTCAAAAGTTTTTCAAGATCAGAGTTATTGATTTCGGCGATAAGCCTGATCTTTCCTGCAATGATGAGAGGCAAAAGTTGATCTAATATACCGGAAGGATTGCTGTCATGTTTTCCTGCATAAAAAAGTTCATGGAATCTAGGACATATCCATAGGCCATCTGTATCAACCATAAAAGTGATGAATCTTTCGATGGCTCTTTCAAGATCTCCGATGTATCTATTGCCTGCTTTTAAGTTGCCCGCAGTGACAGTATAAATGTGTTCATTTTCTTTCTGGGCAAAGTCAGCGGCAAGAAAGTTGATAAGGGAAGATTTACCAACCCTGGATGCTCCTGATATTATAACTGATTTAGCAGGAGTATTTTTAAGATGATTGAGGATCTGACCACAGATCTCATTTATTTCATCTGTCTTTACGGCATTAACAGGCAAGTCTTTAGAAGACCATTTACTACCTAGATAATCTGTTGTTTCTAAATCCAAAGAGGTAAGTTCTTGTTGTTAAATTAATTTATTGTCTTGTAGAAAATATCTTTTTTGTGAGTACGTTTTTTCCAAGCTGGTTCACTTGCAAAAATAATATTTGATCGATTTGGCTTTCAAAATCCAGTTCATTCATACCATCCAATAGTTCTTCTTGCGTCAATAAAATTCCCTGAATATTGTAAATACTCAAAATTAGAGGTCGCAATTCTGATAAGTTATCTACCTGTATCATTCTATCCTGATAACTTACAGTGATCTGCGATCCGAAATCAATACTTTCTGTTGTTGAAGTTACTCCGTCACAATCCAAAGGCGTAGGATCGGTTTCGATGGTTGGCCCAGGTACAATATCTAAATCATCAAACCCAACAAAATTCTTTGAAAATTTGTAAACTCTAAAAACGCCATTGTTATTTACATTGTCTCCTTGAGTCGCTGGGGTGTTGCCAAATAAAGGTATTTTATATTGCCAAACTAATTCTTTGTCGGGTGTTATCTCAAATATATTTCCGGGAGATCCTGCATTTATCAACAAGTTTCCATTGGATAGAAACTGCGCATTTGATAAAAAAGGAGAATAGAAGAATTCTCCGTTGGCTTGTCCATAGGTCCATTCAGAAGCTTCTGGACCAAAGGGCTCTGTAGTTGTAACTGGGTAGGAACCATCTACATTCTGTTCAGGAACAAGTAATTCGATGGTAGAATAATCTTGTCCAGGTCTTCCATTGCCATTATTATAGATAAGTATTTTTCCCTTGTGGATTCCATCTTTTACCCAGTGTACTCCATGTTGTCCAAAAAGTATTTCATCTGCCAAGGTCGCTCTTTGATAGGAGGCAGGATTTCCCCATCTATAGAGTAGGTCTCCCCCTTTGCCATACTTACCCCCTTTAGTAGTAGCCGCTTCTTTGGTAGTAGTGCTATGATCGATGATCCATATTTCATCAGAATTTCTTACTGAGATCAATATTTGGTCAAGGTCCTCATTGTAGTCAATAGCATTAAAATGATTGTAGTCTAGATCAGAATGGGAATTTGGACTATTAAGATCTGGGAGATTAATATCGAATCTTTCTGGATGTTCTGAAATAATACCAAAGTTGTTTTGATCAGGATCAAAATCCTGTACATAGTGGTCTTTGATCTTCCAAGTCCAAATAATCTCAATGTCGTTGTTTTCAAAAATTGGTTTTACCTCAATGATCTTTTCGTTCCAAGCAAAACCTTGAGGAGCAATTTCTTGAGGATCTCTACCAAGAGCCACTAGCTCCTCTGCATCAATTAATTCCCATGTCAACATCAAAATATTGCCGTTTGGCATCAAGGCTACATCATGATGAGAAAGTTGTTCTGACGTATTTAACTCATACGACCATACGGTGTTATTGTCCCAGTCGACCAATTCAATGCCGCCAGCATTTGAGGCAGAAGTGAAAGGCCCTTCAGGGTCTGTTTTGTAAGTTCTAAGCATAAGCCCAGATTCTAAAAAATAGGCAGAAAGACCTGGCAAAGTTCCTCGGTCCCATTGATTTATAAGTCTTCCACAATTATCAACCATAAATGCTTTTGTGCTTGAAAATGGAGAGAAAAAGGTGTAGCCATCAAGTGCATCTTCTGTAGTGTAGATGGTTCCTACAGTACGAGTTTGATTGTAGGCTATTTGTGAAAAAGCAATAAATATCAATAGCAGTATGTTTTTTCTCATTGGATAAAGATACTTAAAAGATAGAATGATATTTCGATATTTTTATAACTTTAAGAGGAAATGAAATTCTTAGCAATTCTCGAACTTTTTTACCTTGAGTTCCGCTTGTTATAGAATAACTTTATAAAATAGATTACGATTAAAACCTTAAAATAAAATATTACATGACTATTGATCAAACGCTGGCTAGGCTGGTAGAAGGAAATGAAAGATTCATTGCAGACAAATTGGACGGTAAACTCCAAGATTCTAATAGACGTCAAGAATTGACAGGGGGGCAGGAGCCTCATGCCATAGTTTTGGGCTGTGCAGATTCTAGAGTGGTGCCAGAATTGATATTTGATTCTGGCTTAGGAGAATTATTCGTGGTAAGAGTAGCAGGGAATATTGTAAATTCCTCATCCTTAGCGAGCATCGAATATGCTGTTGCTCATTGTGGATCGAAAGTAATTGTGGTATTGGGTCATGAGGCATGTGGTGCCGTAACAGCTGCAGTCGCAGGTGGTGACAATGGATATAATTTAAATCACTTGTTATCCCACATTACTCCTGCCATTGCTGCATCAGATGAAGGAGCCACAATAAATGATGTTGTCAAAAAGAATGCAAATCTTAATGCAGAAGAACTTGTAAAAAGATCGAATATAATAGGAAACGCAGTTTCCAAAGGTGATGTGAAGATCGTGTCCGCATATTATAATTTGGGATCTGGTAAGGTCGAAATACTCTAGAATTGCAATATGTTGCGTCTCCATCAACCAAAAGATGCACCATAAAAGCGAAATATAGACACAATATTTTGCGTCTATATTTCGCATTTTTTTTAAAATCGTTATTGCGCTTTCGCAATCTGCACTGTATTAGCCTCGTTTTTCTTGCAGCATTTCATTTTAGCCGATTTACATGCTCTGGGAATGGACGCAAAATTTTGTGTCTTGACAGCATTTTGAATCTTATCAACATCCTTCGTTACTGTTCCATTTTGAGCGGCTTTACAGCAATTAGGTGGACAACATTTAGGCCGTTTTACAGACGTCATGCTTACACATTTGACTGGATCACAATTAGTTTCTTTCAGAGATGCAACATTTTGCGTGTCTTCAGTAAAAATTTTTTCTGTCGGGGTATTTTCAGACTCTAAAATGGTTTGAGCTGTTATTGTACCCGTGATAAATACCAAGCTTAAAAGCAAAGCACAAATTTTACAACAATTCATTTTTATAAATTTTAAATACACTCAGAAACGCTGAGCTACCGCATTAATTTCAAAACAAAGTTATATGGCGATAAGCTAAATAGCTGTTTTGTAGCTGTTACCCACCTGTTAAGGAGTTGTTATTGCGGGGTATTGTTGTTAAGAACTTGTTATAAAACCTTAAAAGCTTCCTATAGTGCAGGATATTCATAAAATTGTAGGATCCGCAATATGAGTAGAATTAATTCAATATTATCGTCATATCGTATTCCAACCCTATTTGGTGCGGTAGCACTATCATTAATTCTTTTGATCCTCGTTCAAATAAACTGGCTGTTGACTTCCAAAAAACTGGTTGAAGAACAATTTGATCAGCAGGTAAGTCTTGCTTTGGGGTCAGCATTGGACAAGTATAATGCCAATACGGATCAAAATATCACCTTGGATGCCTTCAATACTTGTGTAGGGAATCAAGAGTGTTATTTTTTTGAAACTGAAGCTTATGAAGTACCCATTGATCAACAACGTGAATTGGCGAAGACCATATCTAGCCAAATGTCTTGCTATGGTGTGAATGAAGATTTTACATTGACAATGAAAGAAAAAGATCAAGAAAACTTCTTTGTTGGTGAACCAGTCATTTCTCAATCCTGTGCTGTCAAGCCATCTCTTTGTATCTCCTTTCCCAGTAGATCTAATTATGTATTTGATCAATTGATCTACATGATTATCTCCTCGGTGTTGATTTCTTTACTTCTAGGACTTGTAAGTTTTATGATTCTCAAAGCTTTGGTCAAACAAAAAAGAATAGCTGAAAATAACATCGAATTCTTTAACAATGCTGCTCATGAATTTAAAACCCCGTTAACAAATATTTCTCTAGCCTTGAGCTTGTTTTTGAAAACAAATCCTTCCCGGAAAGGGGAAAAATATTTAAATATAATTGGTAGAGAAAATAGTAAGCTTGCTAAGCAGATAGAAAAAGTATTACACCTCTCCAAACTGGAAAATGGAGATTATCTATTGGAAGAAGAAGTTTTGGACTTGAGGGATATTGTAAAAGAAGCAGTCTGTTATATGGAACTCATTATTGAAGAACACAATGCGGATATGGAAATCAAACTTCCGGACAGTCCTTGCTTAATAAAAGGAGATAAATTTCACTTATCCAAAATCTGTATTAATATTATTGAAAATGCTTTAAAATATAGTCCCGATGATCCAAGGATATTCATCTCACTTTCTCAGGAGAATCGTGCCTTTAAATTAGTGTTTGCTGACAACGGGATTGGGATAAGCAAAATTGATCAAGAGCATATTTTTGATAAATTTCAAAGGGTCAATACTGGGGACGTGAGAGAGACCAAGGGGTTTGGAATTGGACTTTCGTATGTGAAAGCAGCTTTGGATCTACACAAAGGAGTGATCAATGTAAATAGTGAAATAAGCAAGGGATCTCAATTTATCATCAGTTTACCAGCAAATATTTAAGCTATGAGAAAGATACTATTAATAGAAGATGACAATAGTTTGGGAATGCTTCTTACCGATTTTTTGGAAGCAGAAGGAAAGCAAGTCAAACTCTGCAAAGATGGTAGAACTGGATTGGATGCGGCACTTAATGAAAATTTTGATTTAGCAATTATAGATGTGATGCTGCCCAAAGTAGATGGTTATACCATTGCCAATACTTTGAGAGATGAAGACTTGGCGTTACCTTTTTTATTCCTCACAGCAAGATCAATGAAGGAGGATAAGTTGAAAGGTTATGATCTTGGTGCAGAAGATTATATTACAAAACCATTTGAAGAAGAAGAATTACTTGCTAAAATAAATGTCATTCTTAGAAGGATGACTCCGGATAACAAGCAAAACCCAACAACAAAATTTAAAATTGGGAAGTATGCTTTTGATTATACTAGGCAAGAACTTATTTTTCATGACAAAGTTCAACGACTTACACAAAAAGAAAATGAAGTACTCAGACTGCTCTGCCTAAATAAGAATCAAATCCTAAAAAGAGAAGAAGCTGTTGAAAAAATATACGGAAAGAAAGATTATTTTCTTGGAAGAAGTTTTGATGTATTTATTTCAAAAATTAGAAAGCTTCTTAAAAATGATCCTAACCTTAAGATTGAAAATGTATTTAAAGTTGGATTTATTTTAAGTGAAAAAGAATAGTCCATTCTAAAAAAGATCGGGATTAAACTTCCTACTTATTTTCTTAAGATCAGTATTGATTTCCCGAAAGGGAAGATAATCCATCACATCTAATCCGGAAGGGACAAATGATAAACCTAGCACCCCAAAGAACGCACTAATAGCTCCTCAAAATGATCGCTCTTGCTCGTATGGAAAATATATTGCCATCTATAACGAAATCAAAGGCGCTTACAATGAAATTTGGGATAAGAAAGTCGAATCATTATATGGATAGAAATTCGCAGCATTAAATTCAAGCCAACAAGCAGCTGTCAAGGATGAAATCCCAATGGTCCTATCAGAGTCTGAATTTTAGAAAGGTCACCTAATTAGCGATAAAATCAAAGAGGATTAGGCTTTATAAGGTCAATTCTAGGTAATTTTTACGTTTTATTAGGAAATTTCTCTCTTTAAAGAAAAGAGAATAGTTTAACTTTGGATATCAATTCACATTTAAATTATCAATATATATTATAATGAAAAAAAATATCCTACTCGTTGTGCTATTGGGATTTGTTCTTGCTGCTTGCACGCAAAAAGTGAAACTTTCTGATGCCCAAACAACAACACTAAATACAAAAACAGAAATGCCAGATCAGGTTACTTTACCTGAAGCACCTAAATTTAATTATCCCAAAACGGCCAAAGTTGATCATGTAGATACCTATCATGGCGTAGAAGTACAAGATCCATACAGGTGGTTAGAAGATGACCGTTCAGCTGAAACAGCTGCTTGGGTTACTGCACAGAATAATGTAACGCAATCATTTTTGCGTAATATTCCTTTCAAAGAAGCCTTGAAAAAGAGAATAGAATCTTTGTTAAATTATGAAAAAGTAGGTGCACCTTTTAAGGAAGGAGCGTATGAGTATTTTTATAAAAATGATGGGTTGCAAGATCACAGCATTTGTTATAGGTATAAGATTGGTGATAAGGATAATCCACAAGTTTTTCTAGACCCTAACAAATTTTCAACAGACGGTACTACTTCTTTGAACGGTATGTCTTTTACAGATGATGGAAGTCTTTCGGCATATTCCATTTCTGAAGGAGGGTCTGATTGGCGAAAAGTAATTGTGATCAATACAGAGACCATGGCTATGGTAGGGGATACCATAAAAGATGTAAAATTTTCAGGTTTATCTTGGTTGGGAAATGAAGGTTTATACTACAGTAGTTATGACAAACCTAAGGAAGGATCAACTTTATCCGGAAAGACCCAACACCATAAATTGTTTTATCACAAATTGGGAACTCCTCAAAGCTCAGACAAACTTATTTATGGTGGTGATAAACAACCTAATAGGTACATAAGTGGTTTTGTAACAGAGGATAAAAAATACTTGGTTGTTTCTGCCTCTCAGAATACTGCAGGAAATCAATTATATGTAAGGCCTATTGAATCAACTGGTGAATTCACGTTGCTAGAAGATGATTACTTTTCAAGAACAAACTATATAGAAAACGAAGGGTCAAAGTTTTTCTTGTCAACAAATGTAGGTGCTCCAAATTATAGAGTGGTCAGTTTAGATGTCAATAATCCAGATCCTAAAACATGGAAAGATGTTATTCCTGAAACTGTAAATGTGTTGAGAGCTGGAACAGGTGGTGGATATATTTTTGCAAACTACTTGGTAGATGCAAAAACTGCTGTGAAGCAATATGATATGAACGGAAAGCTTGTTAGAGATATTGATCTTCCAGGTATTGGTTCTGCGGGTGGTTTTGGTGGAAAAAAATCTGACAAGGATTTCTATTATGGTTTTTCTTCTTTCCTTTTTCCAAACACGATATATAAGTATGATATTGCGACGGGGACTTCTACCAAGACGATACAACCTGATGTAGATTTTGATCCAGAACTGTTTGAAACAAAGCAAATATTTTATACTTCTAAGGATGGTACAAAAGTGCCAATGTTTATTACGCACAAGAAAGGACTTAAGATGGATGGAAAGAATCCAACTTATTTGTATGCGTATGGAGGATTTAATGTGAGCCTTACTCCAAGATTTAGTGCATCAAGAATTGCATGGATGGAGCAAGGAGGAATCTATGCTCAACCTAATTTGAGAGGAGGAGGAGAATACGGAGAAAAGTGGCATCTAGCAGGAACTCAAATGCAAAAGCAAAATGTGTTTGATGATTTTATCGCTGCCGCTGAATGGTTGTTTGACAACGGTTATACTTCTTCTGATTACTTGGCAATCGCTGGTGGTTCAAATGGAGGACTTTTGGTTGGTGCGACCATGTGTCAGAGACCTGACCTTGCGAAAGTAGCGTTGCCAGCAGTAGGTGTTATGGATATGCTTAGATATCACACCTTTACGGCAGGAGCTGGTTGGGCGGCGGACTATGGTACTGCGGAAGATAGCCCTGAAATGTTTAAATACTTAAGAAATTATTCCCCTGTACATGCACTTAAAAAAGGAACTGCATATCCAGCAACATTGGTTACTACTGCTGACCATGATGATAGGGTGGTACCTGCACACTCCTTTAAATTTGCTGCTACTTTGCAAGAAATGCATGAAGGGCCAAACCCTGTGATGATAAGAATACAAACCAATGCTGGTCATGGGTCTGTTTCATTGAGTCAAAGAATTGATCTTACTGCAGATCTCTATTCTTTTTGTTGGGCGAATATGGGTGTGACGCCTGAATTCTAGTGTAAGTGTAAGTGTAGGTTCTTGGATGAAATTCTTATTTTACAACGAATTTATTTTATTGATGTAGGTGCAGGTTTTTCCTGCATCTACATTTATAATACCAAATGACCAAATAAACAATCTCCAAAAAAAACAATGTTAAAATATATACTTTCCATCAATACTACAATTTGCCTCCTTATCAACCTAAGCTCACAATCTCAAATGCTGGAAAGCAAATCGGATGTGATCAATTACCTTACCTCGTTGGTGATTGGACTCTAACCGAATGGGAAGTTTTAATAGAAGAATTCTGCTAAATGAGAAGTTTAGTTTTATGGATATAAATTATCATTGCTGTGAAATGAATAAGTATTTTTTGGTGATTGATTTAAAAATGGCTGCCCCAGAGGCTGGAACAGCCATTAATCATATTTTAGTTTAGAGTTACTTCACAGCAATCATCAATTGAAATATTTGTTAATGGACCAAAAGAAATTTCCCCACCAGTATCCAGAGCTTCGTATTCACCTTCATCAAAAAAACAAACTCCACCATCTTGAATAAGACAGAAGTTTTGGGTATTTTGACAACAAGTAACTGTAATTTTAAGTACTTGTTCAGGTGATGGTAAAAATGGGAGACATGTATCTGTGCTTCTAAATTCTGTAAACCAACTAAATGTTATATCAGTCCCGGGGTTCCACTGGACAAGTAAAAGGCATGCCCATTTCATCAATAGTTTCTACCCAATTGTAATAGTCGCAACCAGTAGGACCTACATTATTGCAAGTTATTGGAAAATCTATTGGAGAAAGTGCACCAAAATAGCATTGTTCATTGCAAGTTGGAGTAGTGAGAGAAAATAATTTTGTACGTTGCAAAAGGTTACTACCTAATGAGATTTGACTTATATTCTCTATTGTAATGTGACAATCACATTTTCTTTCTTCAGTTTCAGGATCAGGTATAACTGTATAACTAACAGTTTCAGGGTTTTCAGCTGGGCCAAATTCTTGGTCTTCTTGACTACAGCTAAAAAACAGTAAAAAAAGTAATACCGTGCTTAAAATTTTCATTTTATACATTATTAATCGGTTTAGGTGAGATAATTTTGTATGTATAGAAAAAAAAAGTCGATATTCAGTAAAACAAAATTTATGCACTCTAAATCATTTTTGTTGTTTCTTATTTTTATCCCTCAGATAATGATCGCGCAGGATTATTCCCTGACATTTGATGGAGATAATAAGTTCTGCTGTGGTAGTGTAGCAATGGACGAAGATGAAAATGTACTGTTCTTTAATACAGATTTTCAGGAAGAAAGAATGTTTTTAACAGAAGTAATTGACGGGAATTTCAATGATACTAGTATAGAAATATTTTACGAGGATGGAGACGGAATTTCTTTAGCAAGTTCAGAAAATATTTCTACCGTTTTTTCAAATGACAATTTGATTTTTCAATTTTCAAGAGGAGGGCGAGAGATATCTTTATTTAAGTACAACAATATTACAAAAAGATCAGAGTGGAGTTATAAAATTATTGCTTACGTTTGGTATAATCACTTATTTTACAATGAAGAACTCAACAAGATTTATTCAACACAAACAGTTGTTTTTAATAATGATCCATTCTCTGGTTCTATTTCTGTTCTGGCTTTAAGTGGTTCAGGTAAAATTGAATGGCAAAAAGTTTACAAGCATAATGAAGACAATGTTGACTTTTGGGTATTTTCCAAAGGTTTAACGGCAACGAACTCTAATATTTACTTTTTGATGAGCCAAATCAATTTATATGGATTAGTAAAATTAGAACTAGATGGAACAGTCTCATCAGCAATTCAATTTCAAGATCGGATTTTAGATGGCTTAAAATTAGGCAGGAATGGGGAATTATATATTTATGGAAAATCAACAGAACTGTCAGAGGAAACTGGGAATAATAGAAATGGAATCATCATCAAGTTAAATGAAGATCTTGAAATCATCTGGTCGAAACTCCTGGTAGGAGAAGCATTTGAATATCGTGATCTTGCTATTCAAACAACTGACAAGGGGTTAGTTTTCGCTTATTCAACCAATGGATACTTTCCAGTGATCATGGGGGAATTGAATCATGATGGTGATTTAATAAGTGTGGAAGGGCAATCCTTTTTTAACCCAAATGTTTATGTTGGAAAAAGAGGCTCAATTTTTTTGAATCAAAATGTTGGAATAAAGGCAGATGGTACTTTTGAAGCAGAAACTTCATTGATGAAAATACAGTTGAATAAAACCAATCTTGATTGTGCGATATATGATGCATGTTTAGAAGTTATAGATTTGAAAACATCATCCACTCCCTTAACTTTTGAAGTTAAAGATATTGATTTAATAGAGCGAGATTCTGTTTATACTAGAACTGCATCATTAGCTACAAGTGATTACTGTTTAGAGATCGATACACCTAGTGCTAATTTTGAAATGCCGGACACTGTTTGTATAAATACTTGCATTGAACCCACTAATATCTTTAATGAATATGCCCATGCTGTCAGATGGGAACAAAAATTAGATAACACCTATCTATTAATTTCGGAAGATTTGCAACCAAGTCTATGCTTTGAAAATGTAGGAATCTCTATAGTCAAGCAAACCGTTTGGTATCTGGGTTGTCCTCATCAATACGAAAAAGAAATTACGGTCATAGATCTTTCCTTGACTACAATTGACATCGAAGGGGATACTTGCAATACAGAAACCGACTTGCTTATGAATGTTAATTTTCAAAGAGAACCAACCAGTTTTGTTTGGAGTACAGGTTCTACTTCAAAGGAAATATCTGTTGTTGAGGATGGAATATATAGTGTAACTTATACAGACAAATTCTGTGGAGAAAGTACAGTAGAAATTGAGGTTGATAGGTACAGGATTTCCAAAGAAGATATTATAGATTTTAATTCTAAAGATACTATCTGTTCAGCTGCTCTTCCTTACTTTCTTGCCCCAGAGTCATTATATGACAATGTCTTTAATCTAAAAGATGAAGCACCCAGCAATGTCGTATCCATCTCCAATTTTGGGGAGCATATTATTTATACAAAATTTAATAATTGTACCTATCAGAAAAGCTTTGTTTTAGAAAGCAAAGACTGTGAAGCGACTGTTTATGTCCCGAACGTTTTTAGTCCAAATGCTGATGGCATAAACGACTTTATTGGGCCCTTAGGTGATAATTTTGAAGTAGAGTCTTTTAAAATTTACAATAGATGGGGAGCGGTACTGTATGCCTCTAGTGAGGAATCTTTCTTTTGGGACGGTCATCACAAAAATGAACTGGTAGAGCCGTCTTTGCTGGTATATGTTTTAAACTTAACCAATACAATTACAAGAGAGGCACAAATCCTAAAAGGATCAATCACCTTAATGAGATAGGGAAACTAGTCACTTGTCGTTAGCCATTCGTTGTTTGCCTACGGCCAACAGCAAAAAAAGCCATTTCTTTCTTTTTCCTACCCTAAGTATAATAAAAACCCCGCTTCGTATAAACTCACCAATTTCTTATTCCTTTAATTCTCATCTTGAGTGCATACCAATTAATAGAATATGACAATAGACTATACAAATCATTTTTTCATCTTTTAAATTTTAACATATGAAATGTTCAAGATTTGTTTTTTTTAGCACATTGTTGATGATGCTTGTTTTTACTGCTTGTGAACCATATTACGAAGATGACTTTGGGGCAGATGATTTTATGGATACTGCGCAAGAGTCAGACGATGGAGATTATATAGAGCCTTTTGCAGATGATCTGACCATTTTAACTTCATACGAAATTCAAGGAAATGAGATCATTAAACTCAAAGACTTTGACGTTAAAAATAAGTATTTGATCGATCAGCAGGATTATTCAAAACATTTAGCCATGTGGGATTATTACATTGCTTTGATTCCAATAGAGCACAGAAGGTACATTTCAGAATTTTTGATCATCCATGGTGAAGGTGATGTTGGAGGTTATGTAGAGCCCGTCGTCCAAGGGAGTTTGGACAAATGGAGAATGGGACTTTCAATCGATGTAGGAGGAGATCTGTCAACAGTGGACCTTCAAGCAGAACTGGCATATATTATTGTGCATGAATTTGGTCATGTACTTACTTTAAATCCAACTCAGGTTGTTGTGCAAGAGGAATCATCTTGTCAAACTTTTCACACTGGAGAAGGATGCAGTAAAGTTAATTCTTACATAAATAGCTTATTTGACCTGGCTTGGTCTGACATTTATAACCAATACTCAGAAGAAGAGGCTGATTTGCTTTACGAAGATCATAAAGATAGATTTGTATCAGACTATGCCGCAACAAACCCTGGTGAAGATATTGCTGAAGTTTTCACCACCTATGTCATAGAACAAAATGTAAGATCTGGCCATTCCATAGCAGATAAAAAAATACAGCTTTTGGATTCTTACCCAGAATTGCAATCACTTAGAGTACAAATAAGGCAAGTACCAGCTGTAAGATTAATCAATAACAAACATAAAAAGTATCAACACGCTAGAATAAACAATTAAAAAGAAGTGCTCACTGATAATCGATTTTAGGACTACGTTTACTAAACTTTTTAAAGTTTAGTAAACGTAAATCCACACCTAAAAAATACGATGAACGAATCACTATGAACGAAGAACGAATTTTAATCGATAATAAAACTCTTTTCGGCTAATATTGTAAACTTTTTAAATTTGAATGCTCATATTTGTTTGAACAATAGTGTTTGGTATTAAAAACAATCTAACAATTATGAGCCAGCTGAAAATTACCAACCTAAACAAAACCTATCCCAATGGTACTCGTGCTTTAAATAATGTCAATTTAGAGATCTCCAATGGGATGTTTGGACTCCTTGGTCCTAATGGTGCAGGTAAATCTTCTTTAATGCGAACCCTAGCAACTTTACAAGAGGCAGATGGAGGTTCCGCTTTTATTGATGATGTAGATATTTTAAATGATCCAAAAGCAGTTAGACAGATCTTAGGTTATTTGCCCCAAGAATTTGGCGTTTATCCTAGAATTACTGCTGCTCAGATATTGGATCATTTATGCATCCTCAAGGGTGTAACAAATAAAGGCGAACGTAAGGAGCTAGTCGATTACCTCTTGCAAAAAGTAAATTTGTACAACGAGAGAAATAAAAGTGTCAAAGGCTTTTCTGGTGGAATGAAACAAAGAGTAGGCATTGCACAGGCTTTAATTGGCGACCCAAAGTTGATTATTGTGGATGAACCTACTGCAGGCCTTGATCCAGGAGAGCGAAATAGATTTCACAATTTGCTGGCAGAAGTTGGACAAGAAGTGATCGTGATCTTATCAACACATATCGTTGATGATGTCAAGGAGCTTTGCACAAACATGGCGATCATGAACTTTGGTAAAATTGTCTACAAAGGTACTCCCGCAGATGCTTTGTCTGAATTGAATGGAAAAGTATGGAGGAAGACCATCGAAAGATCAGAAAAAGAACAATACAAGAAAATGTACAATGTCATCTCCGACAAGATGGTTGCTGGTCGACCACAAATACATGTTCTTTCGGATAATAATCCTGGCAATGGATTTGTCAATGTAGATCCAAATTTAGAAGATGTATTCTTTACAAGAATTCATTCTGAAACCACCTAAAACCAAAACCATGTTCGGAGAATTTTTTAAGAAAGAAGTATTTACTGCGTTTAAAAGACCCATGCTGTACATTTTTATTGGAATTGTAATGCTCTTGGTCTTTGGAGCTGTCGTTTCTGATAATATAATCATTGGTGGTTCTGTAGGAGATGTCAAAAAGAATGCGCCTACAACGGTTGCCAGATACATAACAATTATGAATATTTTTGGGCTGCTGTTTGCGACTGCATTTTTTAATGGAGCAGCTTTAAGAGACCATAAGTATAAGTTTAATGAGATCCTATTTACGACACCACTTTCCAAAGCAGGTTATTTTTTTGGGCGATTTTGTGGTGCTTGGTTATTATCAAGTCTCGTTATGGTTGGGATATATTTAGGATTTATTTTTGGTGGTTTTATTGGTCCTGCAATGTCTTGGATCGGCCCTGAGCGAATAGGACCTATTCCTTGGAAAGCCTTCGTGAGTACATTCTTCATCTTTGTTGTCCCTAATATGCTTATTGCAGGATCAATAATTTTCGGACTGGCTACAAAATTTAAAAGTCCAGTGATCTCATTTGTTGGAACCTTGATCATCATTATCGGATACATTGTTTCTCTAAATCTGATGTCTGATATTGACAATCAATCCATGGCTGCAATATTGGATGTATTTGCAGTTTCTACATACAGTTTGGATATCCAATATTTCACACCTTTTGAAAAAAATACCTTAGCTCCTAGTTTGTCCGGATATGTATTGCAAAATAGGATCTTATGGTCAACTGTTGGCTTACTCATATTATTGCTAAATTATTTTACCTTTTCTTTTGCGAGCAAGAATAAAAAGTTCAAAAAGAAAAACGAAGGGGAACAAAAAGTTGTTCAGAATTTCGTAAAACCAAATGTTTCATTAACAAACTCCGCTTGGGCTGATTTCGTTAGTTTCTTCAAAATTAATTTTTTATCAATTTCTAAGAATACTGTATTTGTTATTTTAATTCTTTTCGCCATCATTCTTTTAATTACGAACTTGTGGGGCGGATTCGAATATTTTGGATTACAATCTTATCCAGTGACTTATAAAATGCTTGATGAGATCAATGGAATTTCCACCTTATTTGTCATTATAATCCTGGTATTTTTTAGTGGAGAATTAGTATGGAGAGATAGAGACAGTCACATCAATGAAGTGATAGATGGCACAGCACATAATTCAATAATCTCTTTGGTGGCCAAGACCTTGTCATTGGCCCTGATCGGCTCCATCGTTCACTTTATTTTGATGCTGATCGGTATACTGTATCAGACTTTTCATGGATACACCAATTATGAGTTTGGATTGTACTTGACAGATTTCTTGACAGGAGGTTTTATGCGCTACATAATTTGGGGTGCCATATTGGTCTTTATCCAAGTCATGGTCAATCACAAGTACATAGGCTATTTTGTATCTGTATTGTTCATGTTCTTCTTAGATCTGATTTTCCTTGGACTAAAGATTGAGACAAAAATGCTGATGGTTGGATCAACACCTGGTACCATGTATTCTGATATGAATGGCTTTGGACCAGGTTTTGGAGGGCATCTTTGGTTTTCAGCTTATTGGGTTTTGTTTGGCATCTCCTTATTATTATTAGGTGGATTATTTTGGCCTAGAGGAATGAACAAAAAAATATCTGAAAGATTTGCTGTGAGTAGGAAAGCACTAGGAGCAACCTATTACTCCGTCTTTGGATTTTTCACTCTAGCTTGGCTAGTAGTTGCTGGATTTGTATATTACAATACCCAAGTATTAAATACTTACGATACTTCTAAAGTTTCTGAATTAGAGCGAGTTGACTATGAGAAAAACTTTAAGAAATATGAAAACGTATCAAAAGTTAGCATCACGGATATAGTGTACAACATTGATATTTTTCCTGAAACAAGAAGTACCAATATACTTGCTGACCTACTCGTAACAAATAAAAATGATCATCCTATTGATTCCCTTTTATTTACAATGAACACAGATATGAATCAGAATTTGATCATTGATCAATCGGAATTGATATACTCTAATAAAGGTAAGGATTTTTTAATTTATAAACTAAATCAAGCACTACAGCCGGGAGATACCATGGCGATCAAACTTGAAGCTTCTTATGAAGCAAAAGGATTTGAGAATTCAGTTTCCAACATGTCAATTTTGAAGAACGGAACTTTCTTTAATAGCGGTGCAGTGATACCAACTTTTGGTTATGCCAGTCAATTTGAAATTTCTGATAAAAACAAAAGAAAGAAATTTGGACTACCTGAGAAATCAAGAATGCCAGAACTTCAATCTGAATGTTCTAAACTTTGTATGACAAATTACCTTACAAGTGGCTCTGCGGATTGGGTAAATGTGGAAACATTTATCTCAACTTCGGAAGATCAAATTGCTATTGCGCCAGGATCTAAAGTTAAAGAGGAGGTGGTAGATGGTAGAAGAAAATATCAATATAAGTTAGACCATCCCTCACAAAATTTCTACAGTTTTATTTCTGCAGACTTTGAAGTTAAAAGTCGGAAATGGAATGGTATAGATCTGGAAGTTTACTACCACAAGGATCATGAGACCAACGTAGATATTATGTTGGATGCCATTCAAAAGTCCTTAGAATATTACACGGAAAATTTTGGTCCTTACTATCACAAACAAGCACGGATCATTGAGTTTCCAAGATATCAAAATTTTGCGCAAGCATTTCCTGGGACCATGCCTTATTCAGAATCATTTGGGTTTATCATAAACTTGGAAGAAGAGGAAGGAGAGCATAAAAACAATGTGATAGATGCTGTTATTGCACATGAAATGGCGCATCAATACTGGGCGCACCAAGTCATCGGTGCCAAGATGCAAGGTTCTACTATGTTGTCAGAAAGTTTTGCAGAGTACTCTTCCTTGATGGTGATGAAACAAGAGACTACCCCCTTGGATATGAAGGATTTTTTGAAGTATGATATGAGAAGATATCTAAGAGGAAGATCTTCAGAAACTGAAAAGGAATTGCCGTTGCATAAAGTAGAAAATCAAGGGCACATCCATTATGGAAAAGGTGCTGTGATATTGTACGCACTGCAAGATTACATTGGAGAAGAAAAGGTAAACAATGCCCTGAAGGGATTTTTGGAGGAATACAAATACAAAGAGCCGCCTTACCCGACTTCAAATGACTTTATGCGTTATCTAAAACCGGAAGTTCCAGATTCTCTACAGTATCTGATCAAAGATTGGTTTGAAGATATCACGCTTTATGACTTGAGGTTGCTTGAAGCAAAATATGAAAAGGTCGGAGATCAATATGTGGTAGAGCTGGAATTATTTGGAAAAAAGAACAAAGCAACCGGCGATGGTCAACAAGTGGAAGAAGCACTTGCTGATTGGATGGATATCGGATTTTATAAGGATAATGATAAAAAGGAATTGATATTCAAGGAGCGTGTTTACATTGAGAATGAAAAAACCAGGCTTAGTTTTACTTTGGATGAGATGCCGGCAAAGGCGGCGATTGATCCTTTGAGATTGCTGATTGAGCGAGTTATAGACGACAATATCAAGGTAGTTTCTGAGAAATAAAATTGCAAAGTTTTCGGATTATCACCTAATTATGATTGAAAGTGACTTTAAATATTTCTTAAAACATGGATTTTTGAGACTTTTTCGGGCATCATTGTAATATTTAGGTTACATTTGGGCTTTATATCAATTTTTAATTTTTAACAATGAATAAAGGTACCGTAAAATTCTTCAACGAATCAAAAGGATTCGGATTTATTACAGAAGATGAAACAGGCAAAGAACACTTCGTACACATCTCAGGCTTGATCGATCAAGTTAGAGAAGGTGACACAGTAGAGTTCGAATTAACAGAGGGTAAAAAGGGATTGAATGCAGTGAATGTGAAAGTAGTATAATTTACGCTTCAATTTGAAGAAATAGGAGGGCTGTTCCATTCATTTGGGCAGTCCTTTTTTTATTGAAAAATTCTTTTTTACAGCTCTTTAAGTTTCTTTAATAAAACACTAAACCATGATTACAACATTATCTGCAGACATCCTCGGTTGGATCGGTTCTATACTTCTTATATCTGCCTATGTTTTAATAAGCCGCGGCAAGATTACAGCCAAGACGCCTATGTATCAATGGTTCAATATCATTGGCTCCATTCTTTTAACCATCAATACAATCCATCACGGTGCATATCCATCGTCTGCGGTAAATATCGTTTGGTTCTTTATTGGTTTGTATTTTTTGAGACGTATATATGTTAATTCCGATAAAGCGGAATAGTGTGTGTGGTCCAAAGGGATGTGTGTGGGAAAACCCATAGTTATAGTAGAAGAACCCTTTCGTTTTTTTTGGCTTTTCTTTATTAGAAAACGACAATACCCCAACGGGGTAATACTACCACAGCGATGGGTTTCATGGTTATTTGATGGGTTTGAACCCATCGTTGTACACAGGTTATGCTTCTGTGAAAACCTTATCAATGTGGGAGATAAACCCTTGCAGGGTTTGGGATTTGATTTGTCTTTAATCGATGGGTTAAAACCCATCGTTGTAGGAGTTAAACCCTTTCAGGGTTTTTGGCTATTCTTCATTAGAAAACGATAATACCCCAACGGGGTAATACTACCACAGCGATGGGTTTTATGGTTTTTCGCTGGGCTAAAACGCATCGGTATAGTAGGAAACCCTTTCGTTTTTTTTGGCTTTTCTTTATTAGAAAACGATAATACCCCAACGGGGTAATACTACCACAGCGATGGGTTTCAACCCATCGAAATAAATAAAAATCGAACCCAAACCCTGAAAGGGTGATTTCTAATTCAATAAACCCTAAAGATGCACCAAGTTCAATCCCAAACATATTTTTCATCAAATACAATGTTATGAGATTTTAGTAGTTTTCGATACTCTTCTTTAAAAGACATTTTTTCGTGATGGTGTCTTTGATTTTGAATGTACTTAATAAGTCTACTAGAATCCGATTGACTAACAGAGAAGACCCCATAGCCATCTTGCCAGTAAAAATTCTCATAAGCATCTCCTTGAGTTTTTATCCATACTGAAGAGCTGGTTTTTAGAATTTTAACCAGATTAGACTGTGTGACAGTCCTATGCAAACTGCAAAAAACATGGATATGATTTTTGTAGCCTCCAACAATAATTACCTTACATTTTTGTTTGTTACAAATATTGCCAACATAACCAAAAAGTAGGGATTCGATGTTATCATCGATTAATTCTTTTCTGTGTTTCGTACTGAAGACAATATGGACGAGGGTATTTGACAGTGATTGTGGCAAAATATTATAGTTTAGCTTTATATTAAAAACTAAATGTACAAAAAAATGTATTCTCATTTGTGAAGTTGGGTTATAAAGAGGGTATGCTTCTAGGAAAACTTTATCGTTATAATAAACCCTTACAGGGTTTGGGATTTGGATGTTTTTTTTCGATGGGTTAAAACCCATCGTTGTAGGAGATAAACCCTTACAGGGTTTGGGATTTGGATGTTCTTTCTCGATGGGTTAAAACCCATCGTTATAGGAGATAAACCCTTACAGGGTTTGGGATTTGGATGTTCTTTCTCAATGGGTTGAAACCCATCGTTGTAGGAGATAAACCCATTCAGGGTCTTTATACTTTTATTAAAAAAAACAACAATATCCCAACAGGGTAAAATTACCATACCGATGGGTTTTAACCCATCATCACAACACCCTCCAAAAAAACCAAAGCCCTCTCAAAATATTCCTCTCCGCCAACTTCCCAAATACCGTCATGATCTGCTCCTTCAATGATCAACAACTCTTTGTTGGGCGATTTTAAGTTCTCAAAATTTGCACGAGCATTTTTTAGTGGAATTCTCTTGTCCTTATCTCCGTGTACGACCAAGATATCCTGAGTGATATTTTTACATGCTTCAGAAGTAATTACTTTGGAAGGTTCAAAGTCTGCCATTTTGCCAGCGCGTTTAATCAGGTAATTAGTAAATAGTGGAATATTAAATCCTCCAAAATACTCAAAATAATTATGCACCGTGCCATTAAAATTTGAAAAAGTGCTTTCTATGATGGCAAATGAAATGCGTTTGTCTGCCGCCAGCGCTTACAAAGAAACTGCTCCACCTAAAGAGATTCCCCACAAGCCAATTTTCTGATCTATCCCTTCCTTATGAATTAAATGATCAACCAACAAACTGATGTCATGTTTTTCCTTGGCGCCAAAGGTGCAATGGCTTGCACTATTATGCCCATGTCCCCTAAGATCCACAGCTACAGAATGAAATCCTCTTTTCGCAAGTCTTCTTGTGAGACCATTGAAGGATTCTTTTTGACCACGGATGCCATGAATAAGTATGATCAAACCATTCGGAACTTTCACTTCTGATTTTACTAGAGAAGCGGTCATAAGATTTCCATCCGATAGCTTTATCTCTAAATCCTTGGCTTGTTTAATGGGTGCCATTTTTTGAGGAGGTCTCAGCAAATTTAATAATGGATTTTTTGTCTCAGTAATAAACCTGGGAAACAAGAAGTGACTCATTAAAATAAAAAGAAGCGCAAAAAAAATAAATACCAAGTTTGCAGATTTTCTGTACATGTATAGAGCGTGTAAATTTAATTAAATAAAAACGGATTGGATTGTTTTTTGGTATATAACAAATTGTTAAGGCAACAATTAAACAATCTTGATACCAGTACCTGCTACTTCTTAAAATTCTTATCTTGCGGATTGATGAATCTTTATATGAAATCAACTTTATCGCATCCAATCAATATAAAGACCTTGGCAGAAATTGTCGAAAATCAATATGGTTTAATAGGTCATTGGAAGCCCTTGCCTGGGGAGGAAGATCACAATTTTCTACTTACAGCAAAAGATCAAAAAAAGTATACGGTCAAAGTTAGTCGAGAAAATGTGGATCCGCTGAGTATTGAATTTCAAGCCTCTATCATGAAGCATTTGAAAATAGCTGCAATTCCTTACGACTTTCCCGAAATAGTGGGGACCCTATCTGCATCAGATTTTATTACGCTTAATAACAATCAATTCCTAAGAATACAAAAATGGGTAGAAGGAAGAATGCTTGGAGATATTAATCCTATGTCCCATAAGGTACTCCTAGATTGGGGCAAATTAGTAGGGTCATTATCTAACGCCCTAAAAGGATTTGATCATCCCGGAGCCCATCGATTTTATAAATGGAATCCTGCTGAAACCTTACATAGTAAAAAACTCGCAAAGCACTTTGAAAATCAAAGTCAGCGCAACTTAGCAAATTACTTTTGGGATTTATTTGAAAGCAGCGTCCTGCCTCAATTATCCGACCTGAGAAAATCTGTTAATTACAATGATGCTCATGAGATGAATCTCTTGGTCAATGAGGATCTAAAAAATCCTGCTTTGTCTGGGATCATCGACTTTGGCGATGCGCTCTATTGCGAGACGATCAGTGAGTTGGCCATCGCTTGTGCTTATGCTGGTATGGAACAGCAAGATCCCTTGAGGGCTATGATGCATACCGTAGAGGGCTGTAACAGTGTTTTTCCTATTGAGGAATTGGAATTAGAAGTTCTTTTTTCGTTAATTACCGCAAGACTTTTGATCACCGTATCTACAGCAGCAGAAAATAAATTTAAAGAACCTGGAAATAAATACCTTCAAGTTTCTGACAAAGCCGCTTGGGGATTATTAGAAAAATTAAAAGCAATACATCCAAATTTAGCCTACTATAGTTTTAGAACAGCTTGTGGGATGACGCCTTGTCCGAAAGAAAATAAATACAAAAATTGGTTCAATACAAATAAGGACACTTTGCATCCAATGGTAGATTTTTCAAAAAAGAAATTAAAACAACTTGACCTCAGCATCGGAAGTTTGGATCTTGGAAACAACGATGACTTTGAAAATATTGATCGATTTAACAAAACAATCCATGACTTATTGGATGGAGGGAATTTAATAGGCTTTGGTGGATATCTAGAGGCGAGACCCATTTACACCGCACCAGAATTTGTTTCCGAAAAAAAAGATGGCAAAGAGTGGCGTACCATTCATCTTGGTCTCGACATTTGGTCATTGGCCGGTACAGAAATCTCTTGCCCTTTGGATGCAGTGGTCCACAGTTTTGCCAATAATGAAGGCGTTGGAAATTATGGGCCTACAATTATTTTGAAGCATGTGGTCGATAAGGACCTTACTTTTTATACGTTGTATGGTCATTTAAGTATGGATAGTTTAGAAGAGTTGCAAGTAGGTATGAAGATAAAGGCGGGAGCCCCATTTGCCAAATTAGGAGATCACACCATCAACGGAAATTGGCCACCACATTTGCATTTTCAAGTCATTCTGGATATCCTAGATCATGAAGCAGATTATCCTGGTGTTGCTTTTGCAGAGGACAAGTTGATTTATAATAGCCTATGTCCTGACCCTCAGTTGTTTTTTGATTTGCCTTTCCTGACCGGACAGGTCGGCGAAAGCCAAATAATAAAAAAAGAACACATCTTGGAATCAAGAAAAAAATCACTAGGGTCAAGTTTATCTATTTCTTATGAAGAACCATTGCATATTGTAAGAGGATACAAACAACATTTATACAACCAGGAAGGAAGACGTTTTTTAGATACCTGTAATAATGTTCCTCATGTAGGTCATCAACATCCAGAAGTTGTGAAGGCGGCACAAAAACAAATCGCCGTTCTGAATACAAATACAAGATACTTGCATAAGAACATCATTTCCTATGCTGAAAAACTCTTGGCCACTTTTCCTCCGGAACTTTCAGTGGTTCATTTTGTTAATTCAGGATCTGAAGCAAATGAATTGGCTTTGAGAATGGCTCGCGCATGTACAGGTCAAAAAGATGTCATTTCACTCGAAGTGGGATATCATGGAAATACAAACGCATGCATCGAAATAAGTTCTTATAAGTTTGATGGTAATGGTGGATCTGGAGTACCCGAACACACTCATATGGTTCCATTGCCTGATACCTTTAGAGGTCGTCACAAAGATAAGGCAAAAGCGGGTAAACAATACGCAGATTATCTGAAAGATGCCATTGAAAACATACGATCAAAAGGTAGAGGATTAAGTAGCTTTATTTGCGAAGGCATCGTTTCTTGCGGTGGTCAAATTGTATTGCCTGATAATTATTTAAAGAACGCCTTTAAACACGTCAGAGCGGCAGGCGGTATTTGCATCGTAGACGAAGTGCAGGTTGGCTTTGGAAGGGTAGGAGATAAATTCTGGGCTTTTGAATTGCAAGAAGTGATCCCTGATATTGTCACCTTAGGAAAGCCGATCGGAAATGGACATCCATTGGCAGCGGTGGTATGCACAAGAAAAGTTGCCAATAGGTTTGCCAATGGTATGGAGTTTTTCAATACCTTTGGCGGCAATCCTGTTTCTTGTGCCATTGGGGAGACGGTTTTGGATGTAATAGCGCAAGAAGGCTTACAAAACAACGCCAAAACCATAGGAGATTTTCTCATTTGTGAAATAAGGAACTTGCAAAAGCGTTTTCCAATCATTGGCGACGTAAGGGGGCATGGCCTTTTTTTTGGCTTTGAATTGATAAAAGATAAAAATACCTTAGAACCAGCAGCGGAGCAGGCTAGTTATTTGGCGAATAGGATGAAAGATAAAGGAATACTTATGAGTACAGATGGGCCATTGCATAACGTAATTAAAATTAAGCCACCAATGTGTTTTAACATGGAAGATGCAAAATCAGTTTTGAAAAATCTCGAACTTGTATTTGAGGAAGATTTCATGGCTTTAAAGATCAAGCATTAATTCATTTATGGTTTTTAATATTCACCAACTCCTCGCCTTATTTTTTTTCATTTTCTTGCTTGCCTCTCTTGTAAGTAAAAATAAATTTATACGTGGTGTCATTATGATACTAGGTACCGCCTTGCTTTGCTTTGAAATCAGTTCTTTGATATTTAGTAATGCGCTTTTTGATTTTAAGTATTATACACACCTCAATCTTACAGTGATCAAAAATACGGGAGGGTTCTTCTATAAGGAAACCTTGGTGCTCATTATATCAATAATTCTTTCTTTTTTTCTTGGATTTAAAATGCTAAAATGGTTTTCTCACCATGTTAGAAAGAATAGGCTTATTAGTGCAGTTGTTTTATTTGCGCTTGGAGGATTTATGTGTATGCCAAAAGGGATCATTAAAAATATTGCAGATATTTCTTCCATCCATTTCGCAAAGCAAAAGGATTTTAAAGATGGACTTTATCAGTTGAATTTAGGAGATTACACCCTTAAAGAGGATATAACTGCAAAACCAGGGAAAAACATCATAGTCATACTTTTAGAGTCGGTGGAAGAAGCATTCCTAAAAGATAACTTAGGTCACCTCACGCCAAATCTAAGACAACTGTCTGAAGAGATGACTTACTATAATATGAAACCGGCTGAAGGTTCTGATTATACCATTGGTGCGGTGTATACTTATCTAACTGGTTTTCCTCATTTTTTTAAAAATCATGGGAATGAAGTATTTGGTGAATCGGTGAGCCTTAAAGTAAGTAGTATTTCCAATGCACTTGATAAGGCTGGATACCAGCAAGAGTACCTTTTGGGGAATGCCGACTTTGCAGGGACAAGAAAGATGTTGAACCTATTTGATATCGAGGTTAAATCAGAAGAAAATTATGACCCTAAATATGCCATTGATTATTGGGGCTTGCACGATAAGGACCTTTTTGAGTTAGCTCAAAATGAATTGAAGGCATTGAATCAAAAGAATGAACCATTTGCCTTTTTTATGTCGACCATCTCAACACATCCACCCAATGGAATCTTTGATCAAAGAATGACCGATGAAGTACCACCGCAAAAGTCAATGATGGAGTTCATGGTGGCCTCCGTTGATCTGCACGTCAAAAAGTTGGTTGATTTTTTGAAAGCTGAAAACATGCTTGAAAATACAGCACTCTATATAATCCCTGATCATTTGTTGATGGGAAACTCCTCAAGGGTCTTCAGTGATTTTGAGTCACCAAGAGATTTATTTGTGATCACAAACTCAGAAGCTCCATCTTTTGATCCTAGTAATTCTATTTATCAAATTGATGTTCCAAAACTAATTTTAGAAGGAGCGGGCGTGGAGAATAATATGGTTTTCTTAGCTGATAAAATACCATTGGACAAGGGAAAGTTTATTAGCAATAAAAAAACATACATCACTCAATTGAATGAAGCATCTTTAGTGTCTCTAGAAAAAGAGACACCTGCTGAAATTCAAAATCCACAGGAAAGAAAGATAACTAAAGAAACAATACATTTAGAATCCAACGCAGAAATTGTTGATAATACGGTCACCCCATCCATTGTGCACATCGGCATGCAAGAGTATGTCCTTTCGCGTGGGGTGAATATTTTCAAATACAAGGATGAGGATTACACAATGGAAAGTTTTGATACTTTTGAAAACCCAGATCAAGTTGATAGTTTACTAGTACGATTAGAACAATTAATTAATGCAAAAGCGCATTTTTTAGTAGCAATTCATGATTCCACAGGAGATATCAAAAAGGAAAAAGCAAGCAATTTTGAAGTGCTTGGATTTAAAGTTCTTGCGACGCTCAAGCATCGAGAAGCCTACATCGCGCAATCCGATTTTGGATACACCTCTGAAAAAAAACATGGAAGAAAACTCCATGCACTCCTTCCTTTCAAGCCTCCTGGATTGGAAAGATCTGAAGAAGTCATTCATCAAAATGCGCAAGATGTAAACAGAATCATCGCCCACGCCGGCGGCATTGCAAAAGGACAAACCTATACCAATTCTTTAGAAGCCTTAAACAGATCTTACAAAAGAGGTTTCCGCTTGTTTGAACTAGACATTATTAAAACCAAAGATGGTCAATATGTCGCTTATCATAATTGGAATTTATGGCGAGACAAAACGGGATACTCAGGAGCCATCCCTCCAGATTTAAAAACCTTTCATGAAAACAAAGTAGAGGGCGGTTTTACTTCATTGGACATGAAGGCAATTAATAAATGGTTTTCAGAACATAAAGACGCCGTACTAATAACAGACAAGATAAATGACCCAGTTGATTTTATACCCAAATTCATAGACAAGAATCGACTCATGATGGAGTTGTTTTCTTTCGAAGCTGTTGAGCAAGCCCAAGGTTTAAAAATAAAAGACGTCCTCCTCACAGGAGATCTCCTTAACCAATTAAAAGGTGACCGCATCAAAGCACTCCAAGAAAAAGGAATTTCAAAAGTTGCCATCTCCATTCGAAAGATCAACGAGAACATAGACTACTACAAGAAAATGATGGAGGCAGGAATTCAGGTATATGCTTTTCATATCAACGTAGATCCTTTGAGAGATGAGGCGTATATGGTTAGAGAAGGGATGGATCATTGTTATGGTTTGTATGCGGATGATTGGCAGTTTGAATAAGAAAACCCTGCCCTAGCCGGTCAGGCTGAAGCTTCGGGGGACTAAGTAAAGTAGACAGCAAAAGCAAAGGATGTAGAAAGTCCCCTTCCTCGCCCTGGTTGATCAGGCCAAGTCTACGCCGAGCTAAGAATAATAAAGTAGAAAGTTGGTTCGTCCGGATCTAACTTATTTAATAGATAAAAACCCGCCCTGGCCACTCATGCTAGAGGTGACATTACACTTGCGATGGGAGCCAATCCATCGTAAGTGATTTTATAAAACTGCAACCCCGTCAGGGGTGACATTACATTTGCGATTGGTGTCAATCCATCGTAAGTGTATTTATAAAACTGCAACCCCGTCAGGGGTGACATTACAATTGCGATGGGTGGCAACCCATCGTGAGTGAAGATATAAAACTGAAAACCCCGTTAGGGGTGACATTACACTTGCGATGGGTGGCAACCCATCGTGAGTGAATATGTAAAACTAAAACCCCATTAGGGGTGACATTATTTTTTATGGCAGATGGTTGATTTGATTTTTATAGAACTTTACCACTAATTAAGACATGGAAAAGTTAAAAAATAAAGTCCATTTTTTTAAACTATTAAATTAAGCTTCGCCTATCGACAATTATATGTTTTTGTAATTGTCCTAATAGTTTTGTATGTTAGACGATCGTTTAACCTTAAAGCTATAACTAATGAAAAAATTTCTTCTCTTAATCTTTTCTTTCGTTCTTTCTTCTGGATCTTTGTTACATGGCCAATTTTGCAGTGCTCAACCTGCTATTTGTAATGGTTATGATCCACTATTAAATAATCCAGTCTTTGATGGCCCTTATTATTTTAGAGTTTATATTCATATTGTCAATCAACAACAACCAGAATCAGCAGCAGAAGAAGCTTTTGAATTCTTAAATGATGGATTCAATGGTAAGAACATTTTTTTTGAGTGGGATTGTCATGTAGACTTTATTGAAAATTTTGTACCTGATATAAATAATCCTGAAAATGCTGAAGAACATGTGTTTAACATCAATAATCATGATGATGGTATTGACATATATCTTTTTAATAACACACTTGGATCGCGATTAGGAACTGCAAATGGGGTTGGAGGATCCTCAGAGTTTGCAGTTTTTGAACCACAAATATCTGAGGAAGTGACTGTTCATGAGATGGGACATGTTTTATGTTTGTATCACACAGATACTGAATCTCCATGTAAAGACAATCCAGGTATTGATACCGATGATGAAGAATGTGGGGATTATGTTTCAGATACTCCTGAAGATCCAGGTTTGCAAATATGGATAGGCTCTGTTGATGATATCAACTGCATTTTTATAGAAACAGATATTCCGCAAGATGACTCTGGAGAAATCAATTGGACATATACTGATACTGATCCAACAAACTATATGTCATTTGGCCCAAGGATATGCAAAGGTACATTCTCTGATGGCCAAATGATAAGAGCTAAAAATGCTATTCAAATGCTTCCTTTTTTACAAGCCTGCTTATTAGATGATCAACCTCACATTATTGGTGAGTATGAGGAGGTCACAATTGACAATCATCAAGCCTACTACAATGATGTCATAATTGAAATTGGTGCTACCCTTATAATAGAGTCTACAGTCAGTATGCGCAAAGGAAAAGAAATTATTGTTGAAGAAGGAGGGAAGTTGATTGTTCGAGGAGGTGAAATATCAAATTATTGTGATGAATTATGGGGTGGAATAAAAGTAGTTGGGAAGCATCAAACACAACCTCAAGTGGCTCTTGATCACGTAGAAGTAGAATTGACGGATAACTTTGAAGAGAAGAGATCAGTTATCAGTAATGTTGATGATGCGGCAGTTTCAATGATACCACCACTAGATTTTCCACAAATATTAAATTATGGAAATGGAATTTTAGAAGCAGAAAATACAACTTTTACCAATGTAGAAATGATGGTACGGTTTATTGCTATGAGACCAAGTTTAAACCAAAGTTCCATATTTAACTGTATTCAAAATGGCGGAACTTATGGTGTAAAAAACTGGAATTGCCTCAACATCGAAATTTCAAACAATAAATTTTATGATATTTCAAAATATTGCATTGAAAATGAAGATGGAGCACTTATTATAGATGAGAATGAATTTCATAGTCAAGAGATTGACGTATTTTTTAATTTTGTTAATCCCCCTTTATTAATATCTACAACTCAGAATAATTATTTTCTTGGAAGTGCCATTGGACTGGTTTATTTGGGAGGCACTCAAGATGAGAATGATGTGAATGAAGTTTCTAATAATACCTTTATAAATAATCAAATAAACGCACAATTTGAAGGTAAAAATAGATTTGATTTCACCCAAAATAGTTTAAAAAACAATCTCACTCCGCAATTTGGATTTCAATGTGCTAATAGTGGAACTTTTTCCGAAGGTGTTAATAGAATAGATCAAAATAGTTTTGATCAGAATGTGATGGCGATGTATTTACAAGGAAATAATGAAAATGTTGTATTTCGATCGAATTGTTTTAATTCTGTGTCCTCAAGCCCTTTTTGGGGAGCATTTGACATCTATATCAAAGAGAGGGTTCATCCTATGCAAGCAAGCGGTAATGATGATGCTCCTGCAAATAATTGCTTTACACATCAAGGAGCAGCAAATTCATCTGTATTTGACATTCAAGGATATTCTTTTGATCAATTTCTATATGTCGAACCAGGAGCTGATCAACCTGCCGATCCATGCAAATTTGCAATTTTGGCACATCCTGATGTAAATAAATTTCAAACAGGAGAGGCGTTTCCAGAAGAATGTGGGACACAACAAACAGTTGTACTTCCTCCTGATTGTTGTAATCTCGATTCGGATTCACCATACGGCATGCTTCTAGAAAGCAGATATCAGGAATTAAGAAGTGAATTAATGAACTCATCAAAAATAGAAGATAAGATTATAATATTTCAATCTTTTATACATGAAGGTGAATTTGAACTAGCAAGAAATTACTTAACATCATTAAATGATTTTTCAGAAGAATTACAAGATTTCTTTTTTATTCAGAGTTTATATATTGATAAATATACAGAGGGAGAAAACTATAACTTAAATCAAATTCAGATGGAATCAATTCTCAATATCGCTCAAAAAAATCATGTTTATTCAGCTTACGCTAAATCATTGTATTACAGGTTAACTGGAATATTATTATTAGAACCTTTTCCTGATATGAATCAAAATCAGCAACAAAGAGTTTCCAAAGATAATAACGATACATTAAGATCTGTTAATATTTCACCTAATCCATTCAATAATGAGTTAACAATAGATTTAAATTTAGAAGAAGAATCAAAAATTTTTGTGTTTGATGTATCTGGTAAGGTAATTTTTAGCAGAAAAGTGGAAATTGGGCAAGACTGCTTGATCCAAACGACCAATTGGCGACAAGGTATTTACTTTTGCCAAATAAAAAGCAATAAGGAGATCTTACATCAAGAAAAGTTAATATTAATTCATTAAATTATAACTAGAAGTAACATCCCTTGTTAAAAATTTAGGAACTCCAGTTTTATTATGAGAGCAGCTATTCGCATAAGTTTATTATTTTTTTTGATAGCAATATCTATTTTTGGAGGTAATGTAATAGCGCAATCGACTTTTTCAAAATTATTCAATTTAGAAATAGGAGCTGATGAGCATACCCGTCATACACTTAGTCACGAGGATACTCTTTATGTATTTAGCAAGCACTCTTGCTGGGATGGAAATGACTACAGTCTTTGCCTGAGTCTTACAAAATTTGATCTTGATGGTAACCAATTGAGTTTTCATGTCATTGATGATTTTTGGTTTCCTTCTAAAATGGATGTCCTTATAGACATGGATGGTAATTTTGTTTTTGCTGGTCACCGGACAGGACCTTTTCTAAACAGACCAATCGTTATTTTAAGAACGGACCATAATTTAAATATAATTGAATCCTATGAATATGAAATCGAAGGTTCTTCTTCAAATGGAAATTTCTTAATCGAATCGGCAACGCATTATTTCGTTTGTGGCAATAGGGTAACTGCCAACAATCAAAATTCATATATCCAGGTTTTAAAAGTTGACAAAAATAATATGGAAAAAATTTGGCTAAAAGATATTTTTCTTGATTATCATAGAAATCGAGGATTTGGATTTTCGGTCAACAATGATGAAGATGGTATTTCATTTCTGAATTATGTTGAATCCCAAAATGAACAACATTACATTCTTGCGAAGTTTGATATGAGCGGGGAAGTTGTTTCGAGTACTCAGTTAGATCGCTCACTTGACATTTTGAATCTACTTTCCCACAGTAATGGAAATCTGTATTTCAATACTCCCAATCACCCAGATGATTTTTTAATTCGTGAAACCTTAAATGTGGTAAATGAATCTAGTTATGAATCAAAATGGTCGAAAGGGTTTCCACGACATTATAGTCGTTCCTTTGGGGGATATACTATTAATGATATGATAGAATGTAAAAATGGAGATGTTCTCATATGCGGGTCTAGTTCGGATATTAGAGATGAAGATATAGAACAAGGAACCGGAGCTGGCATGTTGATGAGATTAAACGCTGAAGGTGTGTTTAAATGGGTTAGATATTATAAATTACCAAGAGCACCAGAATATGAAGTGGATTTTAATAAAAACTGGGTAGCCTCTTTATCGGATGTTTATGAAACGGAAAGTGGAGGTTTTATAGCAAATGGCAGAGCGTATTATGTTAAAGAAGATCCAGCGGAAGAATTAGAGTTTGTATTTTGGTTATTATCGGTGGATGAAAATGGCTGTATTCAAGGAGAAGAATGTGACGAGCTTGTTCAAATTGATGGGGAGTATGGAGGATTTTCTTCAACACTCGATCCGCACAATTTATGGACCGAAGTTGATTTTACAAATTCTAAACCAGAATCATATAGATATTATCTTCCATTCGGGGCTCAGCTTGTTCAAACATTCGATCAAGGTTTAACGTACTTGACGGAGATTTACCAATCTAATACAATGACTGAAGATGATTGGAGTCCTACTAGTTCTTATTTAAAAAATGGGACTTTTTTTGACCCATCACTCCAAGAATATTTTTGGAGACCAGATGAAATTTGGTTCGTGGATGAACTAAGGCACAAACTTTTATACGATTTTGCTTTAGAAGTAGGAGACAATTTTGAAAGTGATTTACTGCCAGACGGAGTCCACCTGGATGTAATAAGTAAACGAGATATCTTGATGGAAGACAACTCTCCACGCAAAGTACTTAAACTTCGTTGTTCAAATGATCCAACAGGGGAGCTGTATGGCGATCGTACTTGGATACAGGGAATGGGTGATACTAAAGGACTGCTAAGTGTGAAGGATTGTTGTCGCAATGAAAGGAGTACACAATTGCTTTGCTATAGTACCTCAGGGGTACTAAGATACGAATATGAAGAAAGTGAAGATTGCTGGACAATAAATACAACTTCTGTGGCTTCATCACCAACAAATAGTGAAATGCATCTTTCTCCAAATCCAGCTGGAGATTTTGTTATTGTCAACTTTGACAATGATTCTATTGTCAATGAGTTACTTTTGATTAATCCTCTTGGACAAATAGTCAAAGAATTCAAAATTCAAATGAATCAACCTATTAGTATGAATATTTCTAATATTCAAAAGGGCATTTATTTTGTACAAGTCAAAAGTGAAGAAGGGAAGGTATTTATTGAAAAATTATTGATTGAGAGATAGGAAAGGTTCAAAGCCACAAAATTTGAAATGTAAAAAAGTTTTGCTTATGCAATGTCCTTTTAGAATTTGAATAATCAGCTAGGTAATGGCTTATATAATGAAAAGAGTAATCTCGCCCGTGCCGGTTCTCTTCCATGAATGTCTCCCAGACATTCAAATTTACATTGCAAATTATCGGGCGGTCATCTTCATTTAAATGTCCACTGGACATTTATTTTTGCATTCGCAAAAAATCCGTATCTTAAATCTAGATATGCTTCGACTCTTATTTATCATTCCTTTTCTCCTTTTTACGCATTCCTTGAGTGCTCAATCCACTTTCAGCACAATCGTTGATTTAGGCTATGGAACATTTAACTATAGCAGAGATATGGCTCTTGCCGATGATAAAATTTATGTTTTATCGAGACATAATTGTGGAGATAATTTTCAAAAATTTTGCGGCAGCTTAGCAGCATTTGATAAGGATGGCAATTTACTTTCAAAAGAAGTACAAGAGGGACTAATATTAGAAGGGAGAAACTGCTTGCTGGTAGAAGAAGGTTTTGTGTTATCTGGTCATTTAGAACCACCAACTACAGGAAGAGGCGTAGATTTAATTCTTTGTGATAAAGATTTTCAGTTCAAAGACGTTTACTCTTATCATTTTGGAGATCAAGTTGCCATTAATAATAAAGGACTAATCTTGCATCAAGGAGCCTATTATATCTATGGTCAGAAAATAGATTATGAACGTGATACTTCTTATGGACATATAATTAAAATTGATTCAGAAAGCAAAGAATTGCTTTGGGAAAAAGAATGGCAAAATGGTGGTAGAAATGCAGACGTTTTTGACCTGCAGGCTGATTCAAATGGGAACCTCGTATTTTTTAATCAGTTAGGAAGATATGATGAAGAATTTGAGGATCTTTTTGTTGAAATTGATACTTCAGGCAATGTAATCTACGATTATGGTTTGCCACGACAATCCGCTTTTCCAGAATCTGCAAGATTTATAATTGATTCAGAATCCAATCTTTATTTTTATTATGGGCACAATTTAGCTGAGAATAGTATGTGGAGCTTTTCAACATTGCATAAATTAAATAGAAATTCTAATACAATAGAATGGGATCTATCTTTTCCGGCAAATCTTTACAATAGCAGAATGTATGAAATATTCGATTACATTTTCGATGAGAATGATGACATTATAGCTTGTGGAACAGTTTCAAATTTTGGAGAAGAGAATGAGGACGACCATGATGAGCATGGTTTTTTGTCAAGTTTTACTAAATCTGGAGAGCTAAATTGGTTGAGACTATATAAATTAGTTAATGATAATCCGAGTTTCGCTGATAATAAGTATTATACCTCTGCATTATATCATCTGCGTCTTTCCAAAGAAACTGGTGGAATAATTGCTTCTGGAGCAACCTTATATTTTCAATCGCCTAGCCAATGGAAAACAGAGTCCTGGCTACTTTCATTAGATTCTAATGGCTGTCTAGATGGAGAAGAATGTGAAGAAGTAATTGAAGTAGATGGCATTGTAAACAGTAGAAACTCCATGTTGGATATTCACAATGAATGGAAATATCAATTTGACTCTGATCCTAGTCATCAAATAGATACATGGGTGAGATTTGTTTCAGAAGATCTTGATACTTTTGGGACTGTTGACAGGTATCGCAAACTAGAAACAAAAAATAACTTCAATCAAAATTGGCAATTTTCTGGCATACTATTAAGAGAACAATTTGGCCAAGTCTGGAGATCTTATAATCCACCGTGGCCAAGTGATGAGTATGAATACCTGATCTACGATTTTAACCTAGAAGAAGGTGATGAATTTGAAACTCGCGATTTAGATGAAGAACCAATTTATTTGATAGTAACAAAAACAGATTCGATAGTACTAAAAGATGGGACCACCCGCAAAAGACTTTTTCTTCAATGCAAAGACAACCCTGAGGCTGAGGAGCGGATTTGGATAGAAGGGATTGGTGACCTAAACGGATTATTTGCCACCCAGACTGCCTGCAGCAATCAAGATCATTCAACCGAACTACTCTGCTTTCATACAAGTGGTCAAGTGCTTTACGAGGGTGAGAATTCACAAAACTGTGAGTATGTGCCAACAACATCAACATCTACTTATCAGGAGACTGCCATTAATATTTTTCCAAATCCCGCAAAAGATAAAATCTTTATCCAAAATATAGATTGTACTTCCAAGATCACATTCACAATTAAAGATGCACTTGGTCAGATGCATTTAAAATCTTCTTGCCAGAACGAGATTGACATTTCTTCCATGGACAATGGAATATATTTTTTGAGTGTTGAAGATGGAGGGAGATCGGAGGTTTATAAATTTGTGAAGCTGTAGAGAAGGAGAGATTTAACTGCAAAATTTTAAAAGTAGTAACGCAAGATTTTTACCTATTGTGCCTAATGTGTCAATCTATTGTGCCTATGTGGTAAAAAAAACTTCTAACCACATAGGCACAATAGAATTACACAATAGAAGCACATAGATCAAGGTAGTATTCAAAAGTGTACATTCATAAGCTTGAGATCGGTAATTTCAAAGTCTGCACTAAGCACCCCAACATATGTCTTTCCGAAATCAAGTTCTTTCAAGACCAATTGTTTTTTTTCAATCAAAATCTCCTCCTCCTCAACATCCACCTCGATCTTATTCAAATAAGACAGGTTCAATCCAAGCGCCTTGATAATAGACTCTTTCCGACACCAATACTGATAAAACTTAACCAATGAATTTTCTGCATTCACAATCACATCCCATTCCTTAGCTGTAAACCAGGCCTCAAAGCTCTTCCAATCAATGGCCTTAATTTCTTCCACATCCAATCCTAGATTGCCGCGTTTTGCAATGGCACAAGCCACAAGATCTCCAGAATGAGACAAATTAAAAGAGGCGCCTTTGTAAAAAGGCTTTTCATTTTCTGAAACTTGTATGTCTTCATACTTGAAGGGGATGTCCATTTGTTCGATGGCATATTTGAGCAACAACCTACCTACAACAAAATTATAGGCGGCCTCCTGCGACTTATACCTTATAGCCCTCTTTTGAATGTCTTCAGGAAGACTAGACAATAAAGATTTTAAGGGATGATTCTTCCTAATATGCTCCCCATTAGCGCTATAGATGTGGACCATAATTTATAAGAAAAAATAAAATATTTGAATATTCATAGATAAGTGCAGAATGTTTTGTTTATTGTGGTACCGCGGGAACAAAAATATTACCGCATGTGTAATTTAGGATTTAAATCGATGATTACCAAAGAAATTATCATACATACTGCTACTCAATTATTTCTTGAAAATGGTGTCAAATCCATTACAATTAATAGGATAGTGAAGGAGTTACACACTTCAAAGCGCACACTTTACCAGCACTTTGATGATAAGCTGGATCTTTTGAAGGCCTGTTTGGCAGTTTATCACGAAAAGATAAGGCTTGAAAACGATCAGATCATAGAGTCTTCAGAAAATGTATTTGAGGCATTAGGCTATTTGCACCAAAAGATAGTAAAGAGATCTCACCAAGTGAATTCAAACTTTTTTAATGACATCATACATTACTATCCTGGATTACTAAATGAATCCTACAGACATACAGGAAACTTTGCCCATCAGCAATTGATCTACTTAGCGGAGTGGGGTATTGAGGATGGTATATTTCATTCAGATATGGATGTTGAAGTTGTTGGAAAAACGGTACTGGCTATGTTGAAAATGTTGAAAGACAATTCACAGTTTCCAGTGGCAGAATATTCTAAAGAACGATTGACTTTTGGAATTCTAGTTCCATACATGAGAGGTTTGAGTACAAAGAAAGGATTAAAATTACTCGCTGTCCAAGAAGACCTTTACCGGGTGGCGATATAAAAAATATAAATGAATATTAACAGTTCACTACAAAAAACTCCTATTGCCGTAATTGGTTTGTCAGCGATTTTTGCTGATGCAAAAAATATTGAGGAGTATTGGGAAAACATCATTACTGCCAAAGACAGTATTAAAGATGTTCCTGCTGATAGATGGAAGATCGAAGACTACTACGATGAGGATGTTTTTGCTCCAGACAAGACCTATTGTAAACGAGGAGGCTTCTTGCCAGAATTGGATTTCAATCCGATGGAATTTGGTTTGCCTCCAAATATTTTGGAAGTAACAGACGCCTCTCAGTTGTTAGGATTAGTTGCAGCGAGAGACGCATTGGAAGATGCTGGTTATGGCAAAGCTTCTGTAAAGTTCACTGCAGAACTGAAAGCTAAGACTGGTGTTCTTTTAGGTGTAGGCGGAGGCCAAAAGTTGATCACACCTTTGATAGCAAGATTGCAATACCCAATTTGGGAACGTGCACTTAGGGCTTCTGGAATTGCGGAGACTGATATCCCGCGTATTGTTGATAAGATGAAAAAAGCCTATGTAGGCTGGAATGAAAATTCATTTCCAGGCCTTTTAGGAAATGTGATCTCAGGAAGAATTACAAATAGATTTGACCTTGGTGGAATTAATTCTGTGGTAGATGCAGCCTGTGCTGCTTCTTTAAGTGCCATCAAAATGTCACTTAGTGAATTGGTGGAAGGTCGTTGTGATATGATGTTGACCGGTGGAGTAGATACAGACAATTCTCCTTTTATGTACATGTCTTTTAGTAAGACACCAGCTTTTTCAAAATCTGGAAACATCAGTCCTTTTAGCGATAAGGCAGATGGTATGTTGATCGGAGAAGGATTAGGCATGTTGGTTTTAAAAAGATTAGAGGACGCTGAAAGAGATGGTGATAGAGTATACGCTGTAATAAAAGGTGTAGGTACTTCTTCAGATGGAAGATTCAAATCAGTTTATGCTCCAAGGTCATCAGGCCAAGCATTGGCAATGAATCGTGCTTATGAAGACGCTGGTTTTAAGCCAGCAACAGTAGGATTATTGGAGGCTCATGGTACAGGAACTGGTGCCGGAGACCCTACAGAGTTCAATTCTATGCAGATGGTTTTTGGTGCAAACAATGATCAAAAACAGCACATTGCACTCGGCTCAGTAAAATCTCAAATTGGACACACCAAAGCTGCCGCAGGTGCAGCAGGGATGGTCAAAGCTGTTTTGGCCTTACATCACAGGGTCTTGCCACCTACTATTAATGTAGAGCAACCAAACAAGAAATTTGACATAAAGAATACAGCAATTTATATAAACACAGAAGCAAGACCTTGGATCAGAAATGGACATCCTAGAAGGGCCGGCGTTTCTGCTTTTGGTTTTGGTGGGATCAATGTGCATTTGGCACTGGAGGAGTACACGGGCAAGAAAGAAGAAGATTTCAGATTACACCAACCCTATAAATCTGTGCTCTTAGCTGCCCCAACTGCTGAAGAGCTGAAATTGTATTGTCAAATAGAATTAGAAAAATTATCGGACGAAAACCCAGAAGCAAATTTTAAAACTTTAATCAAAGCTTCTGCAAATTTAGTTGTAAATAAAGATCAAGCAAGGGTAGGTTTTGTCGCTAAGGATTTAGATTCTTGCAAAGCGTTTTTGCAGATCTGTATTCAAAACTTAGCATCAAATAAAGACAACTGGACGGACCCAAGAGGTATTTACTTTAGACATTCAGGGATCAATACGGCTACTGATAAAGTCGCAGCATTATTCGCTGGGCAAGGCGCTCAATATGTAAACATGGGGGTAGCAGCAGTCAATACGTTTCCTCAAATGGCTGCCTGCATTCAAGAAGTTGATCAATTGTTTTACGCCAAAGGTAAAGACGCCTTGTCAAAAGTAATTTATCCAATTCCTACATTTACAACAGAAGAGAAGAGTGTTGCTCAGATCAATCTTACCAAAACACAATTTGCACAACCTGCGATTGGTAGTTTGAGTATGGGGCAATATAAGGTATTTGAAAAAGCTGGTTTTACACCAGATTTTTGTGCAGGCCACAGCTTTGGAGAATTAACGGCATTATGGGCCGCGGGAGTTCTTGATGATAAAACGTTTTTGGCTTTAGCCGAATCAAGAGGCTCCGCAATGGGCGCCATTAAACCAGAAGAAGATGCTGGATCAATGCTGGCAGTTAAAGAAACTGAAGGTGTCGTTGCAGCTCAGATCAAAGGAATCGCTGATGTTGTTGTAGCCAACGTCAATGCCAACAACCAAGTTGTTATTGGTGGAAGCACTGCAGGAATAAAACAAGCAGAAGATAAACTAAAAGGTGCAAACATTTCATGTGTGCAATTACCTGTTTCAGCAGCATTTCATACAAAGTTTGTAGCACATGCTCAAGCACCTTTTGCGGAATTCGTCGCAAGACAAAATTTCGGCAAAGCCAAAGTACCTGTATTTGCAAATACAACTGGAAAGGTTTATCCAGCACAAGCAGACCAGATCAAATCAATATTAAGCAATCAACTACTCAATCCAGTTTTATTCAAAAATGAAGTTGAAAACTTGTATGCCGCTGGCGCAAGAGTGTTTATAGAATTTGGACCTAAAGGAATCTTGACCAATTTGGTCAAGAATATACTTGAAGGAAAAGAACACACAGCCATTGCAATCAATCCAAACGCAAAAAAAGATTCAGACTTGCAATTAAGACAAGCTTCTGTTGCAATGAAGGTTTTAGGATTGCCTATCAGTAATATTGATCCTTATAAAAGAGAATTGACACCGCTACCTGCAGTCTCTAAGATGAATGTCAGGTTGAGTGGAAATAATTATGTTTCTAAACCAACCCAAGAAGCATACACAAATGTATTAAATGATGGTTTCAAAATTTCTGGAGCCGGACAAATAGTTGAAAAAATAGTAGAGGTTGAGAAAATTGTTGAAGTTGAAAAGATCGTAAATGTCAATTCAACAAATGGATTTATCGACCAAATTAATTCTGAAGAAGATATCATGAATAAAGAAACTTTAGCGTTGTTAAAAACAACCTTAGAATCATTCAAAGCAAATCAGACAAAATCCTTAGAGATATTTGAACGCTTCATGAATGAACAGAACAAGCAATCGCAGACCTTATTAAATATGTTGTCTAACGAGATCGGCGCCCAATCAAATGGAAACGGATCTCACAACAAGATTGCAATTACATCCAGCAATGGAAATGGAAATGGACATGCCGCAGAGAAGCAAAATATTGCATCTGCGAAGCCGCAAAATATTGCGCCCGCAGAGATGCAAAATATTGTATCTCAAAATATTGCATCTCAAAATAATACGTCT
>ENA-ORXM01000700-ORXM01000700.1-marine-metagenome-genome-assembly--contig:-NODE-700-length-54555-cov-6.858475_pt1 | contig 54555 bp, 41 predicted proteins | sample MGYA00237867_ERZ511480 | MGnify/ENA primary metagenome ERZ511480 (study PRJEB26309, sample SAMN06266103) | marine metagenome | isolation source: Algal blade | place: United Kingdom:Sidmouth, United...
TATACTCACACCATCCAGTGGCACATTTTGCTCACTTATAATTTTTGATGGAGCAAGTGTTAGTCCTACTAAATGAGGTTTTTTAGAATTTGGACTTACCCTATTTGATTCGTTAGTATTTGATTGACATGAAAATACAAGTACAATAAGAATAATTAAGGCTAATAATTTATTCATGATATATTTTAACTGTTTCTAATTTAATTTCATTTTGCCGAACGCTAATGAACATATATACATGATGATGAAAGAAATTGGTTTGGTGTATCGATTATTAATAAAAATTTACCCTGCTTCTCCCCTATATGTAACGAGATAGTTTTGATTAGTAACATAACGCTACTTAATATCTGCAGACTGAAAGTCTAACACAATGGACAATAACACAACTAACTTACACGCTAAGATGCAGTCAATCAAATGTGGTCTGCTTTAGTTTGGACTATATAATAGTTGTTATTACAACTTAATAATAAAGCCCCATAACATGAGACATAAAATTAAAATTTATTTTATTTCTAGCTATTTTTTACTTCTCCATACATAATTAGGGTAGCTGGTTCCAAATTATGCAAACATGTCTTGCTTATGGAATATTCCAACTAAGACATCTACTTTATTCTTGACTATAATAAAATATAAACATAGAAATTAATACTCCAACTCAACAGGCTTATTCACACAGTTATATCTTACATCTAGAACAGAGGCATTAATATACTTTGTTCCCTCTTCATTTTCTATTCCATAAGCTTCATGGATATGACCGAAGACATGGATCTTTGGCTTTACACATTTAACTGCGTGTAGTAAATCTTCACAGCCTACTTTTTCGCCAGAGGTTGTTTTATCTAAAATATTAAACGGGGGTCCATGCGTTATTAGGATATCCGTATTGTCTGGGATCAAGTCCCAATGCATTTTTATCGCGGCTCCTCTTTGTCTATTAAATGCCCAGTCATAAAACCATGGCTGCACTGGAGAGCCCCAAATATTTATCCTATCTATTGTAACTCCTGAATCATTTAGATAGTGAATACCTTTAGGAATTAATTTATTGACTTCTTCTTTTGTTGCCTTCTCAAAAAAATAATCGTGGTTTCCAGCTACAAAAATTTTGTGCTTAAAATCTAGACCTTTGAACCAATCTAAAAATTGCTCTGCTTCATTTTGCGTGCCCCTATTGCAGATATCACCTGCATGGATGATCATATCGCCGTTCATGGTATCGAGCCTATCGTGTAGACCGTGTGTATCTGATATATAAACGATTTTCATAGGTGGTGAATTTGTTTTGCTATAAAAAAATTAGCGTAATAGTACACATGCTATAGTGCTTCATAGGTCAGTCAAATGTCAACTACTCATTTAGCGATTAGCATTTTGTCAGATTTCCCATAAATTTAATTCGCCCAAGGTCCATTCTTCGTCACACTCGTAAAGAAATTCCCATCAAAACGAAAAAGACCACCCCATCCGCCGAACCAAAAACGATCTTCACGATCTTTATAAATACTCAATATACTATTTGTCGGTAGATTACTTGACTTGTAGAAATTATCGAAAGTGCCATCGCGATAACGATAAACACCATTGTTCTCAATAGCAAACCAAATGTCTCCGTTTTTATCTTCGAAAAATGCTCCGGCTTCTATGCCGCTAATCACACCATTGTCGGTGAAATTCGTAAAGGTATTACCATCGTATTTTGAGACTCCTCCCCAGAAAGTACCTATCCACAAATTACCCTTTTTATCTATTAGAAGCTCATTGATGGTATTGTCACAAAGACCTTCTTCCTTGGTATATGTTGTAAAACTTTCTCCATCGAATTTATATAAACCAAAGCCATCTGTACCGATCCACAGCTTACCATTTTTATCTTCTGCTAATGCGGTTATTCTATCTGAGGCATAGACCGTCTTAACCTCTTTTACTTCTACTTTGGGAATATTGATAGTAGCAAAATCCTTTCCGTCATATCGACTTAACCCCATAGTAGTTCCTATCCAGAAAACGCCTTTGGAGTCTAAAAGTAGGCTCCAAATTTCATTATCCGGCAATCCATCATTCTTAGTGAAGGACTTAAAGGAATCACCATCATACATTACTAACCCGCTATAGGTGCCAAACCATAAATTCCCATCTTTATCTTCTGCAATACCCGTTACCCTTCCAGTATTTAGACCATCCTCCCCTATGAAGTACTTCAGTTCTTTACGATCATAACACATTATCTCATAGTTATTGGTCCCGAACCAAAGGTTACCTTTACTGTCTTGAAATATTTCACGCAGGTGCTGGCAGAGCTGTCCCTCAATAAAGAAAAGGGGATCTACCCAAGTGGTACCATTTGATAGAGGGTCGGCTGCTAGCTCTTTATTATTAACAAGACCTAGATTTTTTTCCTGAGCTGTGCAGGATGTTAATACCAAGATAGATAGCAGGAAAAGTCCTACATAAATATATCGATGAATTCTTTGATGTTCTATATAATCGGCTATTTCCATGGTAATTCAATGTGAATTATAAAACATAGACAAGGCTCTTTTCTACGCCAAAGTACAGACTTAATTCAAGGCCACATCAGGCAATACCTGTGTCCATTGAACTTCTGTGAGTACTTCATTCTCAAACCAGAAAGAAATATTCAGTAAGTTAGAGAAAAGGACGAAGATGTTTTCATCCTCTGTGTCATCTTTATCTAGGTGTAGATCAATAAGAATAGGTTTTAATTGCTCTGTATTCATACCGACTATAGCTACTCCATTATAAAGAAATTGTTTGCTGGTGATAGACAATACGACTAATCGCCATCGGTCATCTACATTCTCAAATTCCATAGAAAGCTCATCTTCGTCATAGTGCCATGCTTGGATGTCAATTTCTTCCTCATCGCTCGGCACTTCAAAGTCGCCCATTTGGATTTCGTCGGGCTTCCCTATGATAGCTTCTACATGTGCTGGCTCCATTCCAAATTTTAGTTCCCCTAACCCTGTCCCTGGCTGTATATTTTTCACTGTTTCTTTCATGTCTTATTAGATATTTCGCAAGCTAGGGATTTTGTCTTTTATTATATGCTTTAGTTTGGAGTAAATTAAGTTATTTGCATCAATTTAGTTAATTGTGGCTCTCAAGTATCACACATTGTAAAGTACTCTATATTTGCGTACTTTCGCCTATATAAACGTACAGTATAAAGCAGCCTTGACTGAACTTATTCCATATTTTATCCAGGACAAAAACGCCAAGGCTATAAACCATGGAATTTTTGACGCCTATTGCCTATTCATAGACATTGTTGGGTTTACAAAATTGACAACGAAGCTAATGGCACAAGGTACGCTTGGGGCTGAACAGTTATCTGATACGCTTAACAAACTATTTGGCCCCTTAGTAGATCATGTGTATCAGAGAGATGGCTTTATACCTTATTTCGCAGGGGATGCATTCCTAGCTTTTTTTGAGTCAGACCACACACTTCGTAATTTGGAGAATTGCCTTTCGCTTGCTGCTGGTATACAAGATTATTTTTCTAGAACTGAAGATCTAGATATTGCAGATATTGAGATTAAGATTGGTCTTTCGCACGGCGAAGTTGAGTGGGGAATCTGCGGACACGAAAAGGGCAAAAAAATCTATTACTTTCGGGGTGAGGCAATTGAAAAAGCTACTAAAGCTCAACAAGAATCTGCGGGAGGACAGGTGATCTTAGCTGCAGATTTAGTACCAGAAGAATTTATCTGGGTCAAAAATTTAAAGAACTCTAGGTATGTTAAACTAGATAATTATCCAATATCTGAGAATAAAGGTAATCCTCCCATAAAGCAAGTTCATAATTCTAATTATATAAATTCAACTGTTGAATTTCAACCAAAGCAAGTAATTGACTATCAACTGAAAGGTGAGTTTAGAGAAGTTGTATCTGTTTTTATATCCTTCAAAGGTATTGATGATCATGACACTGCAGATCCTTTCTTTGCTAGTGTAAGTGCATTGACAGAAAGCTTTTCTGGATACTTTAAAGAAATAGATTTTAGTGACAAAGGAGGCGTAATCGTGATCCTATTTGGAGCACCCGTCACCTTTGAAAATAATGTTGAACGTGCTCTAGAGTTCATTCTCGCACTAAGAGAAGAAATTAATACGGGAAGCTTTTATCCTTCCTTAAAATTTAAAGCTGGAATTACCAATGGATTGTGCTTCACAGGTATGCTAGGCGGATCGTATAAAAAACAATATGTAGCGCTTGGCACACATGTCAATCTTGCTGCTAGGCTAATGTCTTACTCTAAGTGGGGACAGATTTCCGTAGCTAGAGGAATTGAGCAAGAAGATGGTTTTGTATTTCAACGAAAAGGAAAAGTTCATTACAAAGGTATTGAAAGAGCCATCAGTACTTATACTTTGGAAGTAAAGTCAAATGTCGAATCTAAGTTTACGGGTCATTTTATTGGGCGTGAGGAGGAAGAAGAACTCATTCTCGATTTTCTAAAAATGAATACCATAAAGAATTCCAAACCCGCATTCATTAAAATTTATGGAGAAGCAGGGATTGGAAAAAGCAGACTAGTACACGAAATAGAAAAACAACTTGTTCAATATAAAAAATTAAGGTGGCATACATGTCAGGCAGATCAAATTCTCAAAAAGCCTTTCAATCCAATTATCTACTTTCTGAAAGATTATTTCGATCAGAATCCAAAGCATACCCATGCACATAACAAGGAGAACTTTGAAGCTAAGATGAACCAATTCATCGCTGAGTTTGAAACAGAAGGTGATTCAAATAATGCACTGCAACTGAATCGAATCAGACCTGTATTTAATGCTATGCTTGGTTTTAATACGCGTAATACTTTATGGGAAGAATTAGATGCGAGAGCAAAGTTTAACGCCATCATAAAATCTGTAGTCTATATCTTTAAGACTATAAGCAGAAAAGAAAAGCTAATAGTAGAGTTTGAAGACTTGCATTGGTTTGATGAAAGTACGATGGCGTTTCTTAAGAAACTTATTGAAGAGGTAGATGATTCGCCTATTGCCATTGTATGCACTTCTCGATATAGAGATGATGGAAGCAAACCAATCATAATTGATAATCAATATCTCCAAGACGAAGGATTTGCATTATTAGAAGTAGACTTAAATCAGTTAGACAATGAGGCTATCCACAAATATTCCGAGAAGAAACTCAAAGGGAAGATTAGTGAAGCCTTTTTAAATTTTCTCAGTCGTACTACTAATGGAAATCCTTTTTATTTAGAACAAATTATAGAATATCTAGTAGAGAGTGAGCTTATAGAAAAAGAGGAAGATGAATGGAATATAAAGGATGAAGATATTAGTATCTCTAGCTCTATTAACTCTATTTTGATGGCGAGAGTAGATAGACTTTCTGAACAGGTAAAAGAAACGGTCAAGACTGCAGCTGTGATAGGTAGAGAGTTTGAAATTCCTGTCTTGAATGAAGTTATGAAAACAAGTATTGCTTTCAACCAATCTAATGATGAAAAACATCCTTTAAAAGAACAAATTAAAGCTGCGGAGAAAGGACAGATCTGGTCTGCAATCAACGAACTAAAATATATATTTAAACATTCCCTGCTCAGAGAAGCAGTATATAATATGCAACTCAAAAGTAATTTGCGCAAATTGCATCAGATGATCGCTGAGGCTATTGAGCATCTGTATAAGAATAACTTATCAGAGCGTTACACTGATCTCGCTTTCCACTTCGAAGAGGCAGAGAAGCATACCAAGGCCATTTTCTATATGAAAAAAGCCGCTGATTTTGCAAGGAAAAACTTTCAGAATAAGAGATCTCTCATGTACTATGGAAAACTAAAGGCATATGTAGATCCTATTCGTGAGCCAGAAGAATATGCGAAAATACTTCTTCGGGAATCAGAAATTCTAGAACTTATAGGCCAATGGAATGAGAGTTTAGTCTTGCTAAGAGAGGCAAATATCCATGCTGAGAAAACTAAAAATCAGATCCTACTTGGGCGTACCAAAAATCAATTGGGTAAACTATTGGTCTTACAAGGCGATTATGATGAAGCAAAATTCATACTTGAATCAGCTATGGAAATTTTCAATAATTATAATGATGAGATTGGTCTATTTAAAGCTTATGGCAATCTAGGAGATTTGTTTTTCCGTAAAGCAGATTATGATAACGCACGTGCTTACTTCGAGAAAAGTATTTCTCTTGCGAAGGATTTTAAAGACACATTCACCGTGACTCAGATTGTAAGCAATCTAGGCCTGACTTATATGAATCAATCTCTTTACGAGGAAGCGATTGAATGTCAAGTAGAGCAGCTCACACTTTGTAAAAAACGTGGTGACCGAAATGGAATGGCTATTCTCAATACTAACATCGGAATTGTCTATAGCGAAATAAATGACCACGCCAAAGCACTTCCATATTTCGATAGAGGCTATGAACTAAGCCATGAGCTAGGGAATAAACAAATGGAGGCGATCGCGATTGGCTGTCTAGGAAATATTTATCAACAACAGGGAAATTACACCAAGGCACTAGAGCTATATACTATTGACCTTAAACTGTGTAAAGAACTTGGAGACAAGCGCGGTATTGCTATAGTAAATGGTCTTTTAGGAGAACTACTTATAGCTACAGGTGACTTTAATGAGGCGAAAGGCTACTTGGCAGACCAGTTGCATTACTCACAGGAATTGCAATATCAGAAGGGAATCACCAAAGCATATATATCTTTGGGACAAGTGCATTATTATGAAAAAGATTATCAAAATGCAGCATTAGCTTTCTCTCAATGTATAGAGATTGCAGAAAGCATTAAATACTTTCCATCCTACGAAGAAGCCACTCTATGGAAGGTAGAACTCCATCTTGCACAAAATGATCTAGTGTCGGCTAATCGAGATTTAAAATATCTACAAACTTATGATGAAATAGAGGATGAAGATTGGGTAATGATGCTGCAAGCTAGAATATGGACCCTAGAAGGTAAATTCGATCTGGCAATAGCCAGCATTGAAAAACTTATCGAATCAACAAAAGATATTCAGCTTTTGGCAGATGCCTATTGGCAGCTAAGTTTGATCAAACATTCTACAAAAGCACAAACCACAGAACAGTTAAAAGCGCTCTATGAAAAGACACCTCATTATCAAATAAAATTGAAGTTAGATGACCTCTTGGATTAGGATGTTTACTTTCATCGCATTCCTCTCTTTGCTCTTTGCCTGTAAGCTTGGGAAGTCGAGCATTGACATACAGAATAGTGCTTCAGCAAAAAACTTTACCTACGACTTCAAAAAAGCTAAAGTAATTAATTTATCGGCTGAGCTAGTAGAAGTATCAGGTTTGTGCTTTGATCGGGAGATCAATCAACTCTTAGCTGTCGAAGATGAAAATGGTATAATTTATACACTCGATAAGAACAATGGCGATATCCTAGCAAGAGATACATTTTACAAACCAGGGGATTACGAGGGCATCGCTGCCACCCAAGATTACATCTATGTATTGAAGAGCAATGGTACTATCTACAAAGTACAAAAGGAAGTCAGAAAATTGGCTCCACAAAAAATGAAATCCTTCATTACTAAGGATTATGATGTGGAAGGTTTAGAATACGATCCATCAACGGATGCACTTTTAATATCTAGTAAATTTTATATTTCTGATAACAAAAAGAATTTTCGATTTATTTATCGCTATGACTTGAATACTGGTATAATGTCAGAAGCACCATACCTAACTATATCCCGTGAGGATATTAAAAATTATATCAAAGATCACTATACTCCAGAACAGGCCCAGCTAAAATTTAAAAAGATTCTAAACGATGATTTGGATTATATGCATGTAGGTCCATCCGCAGTAGCTGTGCATCCTATTACTGGTAATTTATATATTATCTCCTCACAGAGCAAAGTCTTACTAATATACGACGTCATCACTAAACAACTCATCCATTTTCAAAAGCTTGATAAAAAAACATTTGAGCAACCAGAAGGTATGTGTTTTGACCCAGCGGGAAATCTTTATATTAGTAGTGAAGGGAAGAAGGAGGCCGCGAAATTGGTAGTTATACCTCCATCAAAGATAGGTTTGTAATCTTAATTTAGTTTACTCCCATACAAAGCTTATCAAAATAGGAATAAAAGCACTAAACAGTTACCCATAAAAGGGGTAAATTTATAGCTTTACAAGACATCAATAAAAAACAAAAATTTGTCTCTAAAAGCACTCCTCGTAAGTATCCTAATTATTGTGTCCTTACATTTTATCTACTATCCCAAATGGAAAGAGATACGAACGGAAGCTACTTTGTCCTGGGATGTTTCTGGCTACTACATGTATCTGCCTGCCACCTTTATATATAAGGATCTAAAAAAATGCACATTTAAAGATGATATACTAGAGAAATACAATCCAACACCTAATTTTCAACAAGCGTTCATACATCCTCCATCTGGCAATTATGTGATGAAATACTCAATAGGGCAAGCCATAATAATGTCGCCTTATTTCGCCGTTGCACATTTATGGGCCTCCAATAATGCGAGGTATCCTGCAGATGGCTTCTCCTTACCGTATCAGTTTTTAATCTCTTTGGGTAGTCTAATTATAGCCATCATAGGATTAATATATTTAAGAAAATCCCTTATCAGCTATTATGATGACAAGGTAGTTGCTATTACCCTTTTGAGTTTAGTAATAGGAACCAACTATCTTAATTACTCTGCCTTGGATGGTGCTATGACGCACAATAGTTTATTCACCATTTATGCCATCCTAATACACTTAAGTATTCAGTTTCACAAAAAGCCTAGTAGTTTATCAGCAGTGGGTATAGGTCTATGTGTGGGATTAGCTGCTCTAACCAGACCAACAGAAATCATATCATGTCTCATACCAATTTTTTGGGGAACTAACCTCCTAAAATTAAGCGCCATTTGGGAGAGAATAGAATTCATCTTAGCAAAATGGAGGCTTCTAGCCATAGCTGTAATCGTAACTATCTCTGTAGGCTTTATACAATTGATCTACTGGAAATATGTGTCTGGAGAATGGATTGTGTATTCCTATGAGGATCAAGGCTTCAGCTGGTTGCGACCACATTTTGTGGATGGTGTATTCAGTTATAAGAGTGGTTGGTTTATGTACACCCCATTTATGGTCTTTACCATTCTAGGCTTTATTCCACTTTATCAAAAGCAGAAAAAAGTATTCTTTACAGCGATAATTTTCTTCTCACTATTTTTCTATATCACTTTCGCTTGGGATATATGGTGGTATGGCGGATCTATTGGACAGCGAGCAATGGTGCAAAGCTACCCTATTCTCGCATTCCCATTAGCCGCATTCGTTGCTATGCTACTGAAATCTAATAATAGAATTTTACAAATTGTAGTTTGTGGACTTGCCGCATTATTTATTTATACAAATTTATGGTTTACGCATCAAGCGCATAAGGGAGGACTCTTTCAATCGAGTCAGATGAATAAGGCTTACTACTGGAAGACCCTATTTACTTACGAAAAGAATGATGAGCATAAAAAGTTATTGGATCAGGTACCTGAAATATATGAAGGAGAACTCTTGAACAAGACAACTGTATTTAGAGATTCATCTTATTATGAAATGCTCAATGGAGAAAAACAGCGTACAGATACCTTAAGCATTCCTATAAATGACTTATCTTCCCTTTCGCAATGGATGAGGATATCCATAAATGCAAAAATAAAACAGAAGGAATGGACATTCTGGAGGATGACTCACCTAATGGTGGATCTAAAAAATGAGGATGAACTCGTGACTACTTATTGGATAAGGATGCAGCGACATATGAATGATAATGGAGTCAAGCGAATTTTCATGGATATCAGAAAACCCACTCAAAAGATAAGCGCTATAGAAGTGAGTTTTTGGAATGGAGAGGGACAAAAAGAAATAATACTTAACGACATAATAGTAGAAACTTTCGATGAAGAATAATTCTATAAAAACTTTGAGTATCATCATACCTATGTATAATGAGGCAAGAAGTATTCTCTTGATCTTAGATAAGATCAACCAAGTTGACTTGTTAGCAAATATTCAAAAGGAAGTCATTCTGATAGATGACTGCTCTACTGATGAGTCTGTTAGTTTGGTAGAGGGCTTCAAGAACGAACATCCTACCCTATCCATAAGCATTCACCAACATGAAAAAAACAAGGGTAAGGGTGCTGCTTTACATACTGGGATCAAAGAGGCAACGGGTGATCTGATTATTATTCAAGATGCAGATTTAGAGTATGATCCTAATGAGTATAATGTGCTCTTGGCTCCTATTTTAAATGGGTTTGCAGATGTGGTCTATGGTTCTAGATTTATGGGCGGTCACCCTCATAGGATTCTTTTTTTCTGGCATTCTATTGGAAATAAATTTTTGACATTTCTATGCAATATGGTTAGCAATCTGAATCTGACCGACATGGAAACTTGTTACAAACTTTTCAATGCTGATATCCTTAAGTCTATTTCACTTAAAGAAAATCGTTTTGGTTTTGAGCCTGAGGTAACTATCAAACTTTCTAGAATTCCTGCTATTCGGCTGTACGAGGTGGGCATTTCTTATTATGGGCGGACTTATGCGGAGGGTAAGAAGATTAACTACAAGGATGGCTTCAATGCTATATATTGTATTTTTAAATACGGGTTATTTAGGGGGAGGTAATCTTGATCTGCACTATCCGTTTCCTCTGCGTTGTTTGATAATAGAGCAGCAGGACGACTTACAATATAATAACAATCCACTTCTAAAGAAAAAATCAATCCGATTTTGATCTGCACTGATCTATGTCATCCGCGTTGCTTGATAGAAGAGTAGAAGGACAAAGTATAATGCTAGAAATTTTCCGCGGTAGGGGTATGGAAGGTGGACGCGGAGCGGCCAGTGCCTACATGAGGAACGAAATGGAGGTACCGAGCTGAATAGCGAGCCTGGAGGGGCCCGACCACTGCGGTGGGTAAGTGCGTTGGGTTGGGGCAGCAGTGGGACCGCCCAAATTAAAATTCTTACAAATTAGGAAACAGCATCTAGTGCTTTGAGGAGGATGTCGCAGGCGAGGTCGATCTCGAGGATGGTGATGGTGAGGGGTGGCGCGATGCGGATGCAGGAATCGTTGAATAAAAACCAGTCGACGATGAGGCCGTCTTCCATGCAATGTGCGATGACGGACTGGACCATGTCGAAGTCGGCGAGCTGCACGGCCATGAGCAACCCTGACGAGCGGACTTCGCGGATGAGGGGGTGTCGAAGGCGGTCTAGGATGTGAGCTTCTTTGGCGCTAACATCGGTGATGTAGCTTTCAGCGAGCAGCGTTTTGAGGGTCGCGAGGGAGGCTGCGCAACTTACGGGGTGACCACCAAATGTAGTGATGTGTCCTAGGATCGGATGCTCGGTGAAGGTGCGCATATTGGCTGCGGAGGAGACAAATGCGCCGATGGGCATGCCGCCGCCCATGCCTTTAGCGATGAGCAAAATGTCGGGTGTGACGCCGTATTTTTGGAAGGCGAAGAGTGCGCCTGTGCGGCCAAAACCAGTCTGGATCTCGTCAAAAATGAGGAGGGTTCCTGTCTGGGTGCAGCGATCGCGGAGTTGCTGAAGGTAGTTGCCGAATGGTGGTCGGACACCCCACTCTGCTTGGACGGGCTCGACAATAACGCAAGCAGTGCGCTCCGTAATTTGGTGGAGGCAGTGGGCACAATTGTACTCGATGTGGCTGATCTGTGGGAGCAGCGGTCGAAACGGTGCAGTAAAAGTATCGTCGCTCATGAGGCTGATCGCGCCTTGCGAACTACCGTGGTATGCCTTTTTGCAGGCAATTATTTCTCGACGACCCGTGACGCGCTTTGCGAGCTTAATCGCGCCTTCGGTAGCTTCGGTTCCACTGTTGACTAGGTAGACGGAGTCAAGTGTATCAGGCAGTTGATCGGTGAGTAACGTTGCCAGTGCCACCTGCGGGGAGAGGACGTACTCGCCATACACCATCGTATGCATGAAAGTAGCGGCTTGGTCCTGAACGGCCTTGACCACGGCAGGATGACTGTGGCCCAAACTGCTGACAGAGATCCCCGCAATAAAATCCAGATAACGCTTACCGTCGGTATCGATGAGATATACGCCTTCCGCATCTGCGATCTCGATCATGAGTGGGAAGGGGCTCGTAGGCGCGAGATGTTGGAGAAATTGACTTCTAATACCTGACATACAATTGGGTTAATTATGATGTGCCGAAGATAGTGTTTTGTCTAGAGTGTACCTATATTTAGTGCGACTGATGAAGGTTGCTCTGGATTCTTTGAGTATTTCTAATTTGGGCGTACCCACGGACACCCGTTTAGAAAAAAAACGGTTGTCTGTGGTCAGGCTCTATCAGAGTACGCGTTCGCTTCCGTCCCGATGCCAGCCCGACTGGCTAGGCTAAAAAAAATCGGGACCACCTTCTTTCAGTCGGTGTCTTGTCGATCCTTTACGCAATAAAAATCACCCTTTCAAGATTAACATTGCATAACTCATAGGGAAGATAGTCCGTTTTAAATTCTATTTTTGAGAAAAAATTGGAATGAACTTTTCTCAGAAAAAAATCAATGCATATTGTGAGCGACATACGAGTTCGGTTTCTGAAGTTTTGCGTCGGTTGGAGCGCGAGACACACCTCAAAACGCTAGCACCACAGATGGCGTCTGGTGCCTATCAGGGTAAATTGCTCGAACTGCTCGTGCGGATGGCTCGTCCAAAAACAGTCTTGGAGATTGGCACTTTTACGGGGTATTCTAGCATTTGCATTGGGATGGCTTTGGGCGATGATGCGGTCTTGCACACGATAGAGGCGAATCGGGAACTGCAGGTGATCATTCAAAAATATATTGGCGAGGCAGGCCTCCAGCATAAGGTGCACACGCATGTAGGGGATGCCCTGGATGTAATTCCTACCCTAGATGTTACTTTCGATATGGTGTTTATCGATGCGGGCAAGCGAGACTATGCCGCTTACTTTGATCTCATCATAGATCGGGTAAATCCTCATGGGGTTATCCTTGCAGATAATGTGCTTTGGAGTGGGAAAGTGGTTGACGCTAAGAAAGATAATGATACTTCTATTATCGATGCTTTTAATAGAATGGTACATGTCGATGAGCGGGTGGAGAGTATTATTTTACCTATTCGGGACGGCTTGACGGTGGCGGTGAAGCGGTGAGTTGCGTGTTGTTAGATTGTAAATCTGTTGCTCTCCTTCGGCTTAACACCTAAGAAAAAACTAAGACTTCTCCCACTTGACCAAGTCACCTAAGCCCATGCTTTTTTTTCTTAAGCACCTCGTGCTCGGAAGCACAGCTTCTTTACCTTGATCACAATTCTTAGCTATAATTTAAATATATTTAGGGTTTTGAATTTAACCTTAATATTGTTCTAGACACATGGCTCCGAATTGGCTCATACCCTTAGCTTCTTTGCAATCAATGAAAAAATTGATTAGTAAAAGTGGTCAGCATTTGGTGATATTGCTGTATCATGGATTGAATGATGGAGCGCCAATTTCATTTATTGATCCACTGTATCCTAGTCGTAGTGTGAAGACATTCGAGGAAGATATTCACTTTATGAATACGCATTTTGAGGCAGTTAGTCTTGGTGATATTATTGAGCGTAAGGGAGTATTTGAAAGACCTTCCTACCACGTTACATTTGATGATGGGTTACGATCAGTATATGATTTGGCATTACCAGTAATAGAGAAGCAAGATGTAAGGGCATCGGTATATCTAAATAATGACTTTGTAGATAACCAGGGATTATTTTATAGGTATAAGGTAGCTTTATTAATAAATACAATTCATGCGAATAAATCCCTGACTCAGAATCTAAAATCGTTTCATAAAGCAAGTGATATCAAAACATGGCTGCTGTCTCTAAAATATTCCGATCAGAAAATGATAGATGAAATGGCCAACGAAATAGGGCTCAACTTTACCACCTTTCTAGAAAAAGAAACGCCTTATTTGAGTAGCTCAAATATCTTAGAAATGCAAGAGAGAGGGATAGAGTTTGGAGCACATAGTTTCGATCATCAGATGTTACAGGATAATACTTCTGAACAAATGCAGGAGCAGATAAAAAATAGCGTGCAGGATATCAGCAAAAAATATAGCCCTCTCCAGCGTGCGTTTGCATTTCCATTTACGGATGCTAATTTGAGTAGTCAGGATTTGGAGACTATGCGAGGACATACTGACATTAGTTTTGGAACTGCAGGTCTTAAAATAGATGAAGTAGCAAATCACTATCAACGTATACCGATGGAAGTAGGGTCAATGGACGCAGCTACTATTATCAAGACCGCTCATGCATATTTTTATCTTTGTAAATTTATAGGCAAACACAAAGTGAAGAGAGGATGAAAGTAGTCGTTTACAGTGTCAAAGATTTACCCGAGGTGCTACAGCAGGAACCATTTGTCAGTGGTGGACAGATACCGATAAGCCCATTGCGTGCGCAAGCGCATTTTCATAATCCACGGGCTGACAAATCTGATATGGTACTTTGGTGTATGTTTGATAAAGAAAAACTAATAGCCTATAGATTAGTATTGCCTGGAAGTCTAAACATAGATGGTGCTGCTTTTAAAATGACCTGGCTCTCTTGCCTGTGGGTCGATAAAGACCATCGAGGTAAAGGCTATGGAAAAAAACTGACGCGATTAGCATTGGCACATTGGAAAAATAGAATAGCCTTTGCAAATGCAGCCCCTGCTTCACTATCTCTTTATTCCAATATGGACGGTTGTGATGTGCTATTCGATAATGTTGGAATGCGGTATTATTTTTCATCAGAACTAGCGACCATCCTGCCTACAAAATTTAGTCTTTTCAAATCCGTAGATTTTTTATTAAAGCCGATTGATAGTGTAGTGAATTCACTATTGAGGTTTAATAATATTGAAGATGAAAAACGAGTAGATTTCGAGTTATTGGAAAAAATATCTGAAGAAACGGGAGCCTTTATTTCGAAGCATAATTCCGAAAATTTATCTCAGTGGGGAAAGCAGGATTTTGATTGGCTAATAGAGCATCCTTGGGTAATAGAATCATCCGAGCCAAATCCTGATGTAGAACGGTATCACTTTTCTATTCAGCATCCAGTTTATCGAGATTATTATATCCAGGTAAAGGACGGCGATAAAATTATTGGTCTAGTATTGCTTAAGAATAAAAACAATCACTTTACGGTACATTATATATGGGGGGAGAAGCCAGGAAAGGAAAAGCTAGCGCATTCAATCTTATATATAATGTCAAAGCATAGACCTAAGACGCTGAGTATTTATGATGAAGAGTTAATCCAAGTTCTTGATAATATTTCTTTTAAATATTTATACAAGAAAATTACTCGACAACGATTCATGGCATATAGTGGAATACCAACTGTGAATACACAAAACAAAAATCTATTTCAGTATGGAGATGCAGACTCCGTTTTTACTTAATTGGTACATCCCCTTTTAGCTTCTTCTTTCTCTTCTTCATCTTAGATTTTAACTTGAGCTTTTTCTTGAGTTTTTTCTTACCCTTGTCGCTCATAAGTGATCTTTCGATCAAGCGATTAGAGATACGAATGAAGTCCATCTCCGTGATTATACCTACTAATTCTGCATCTTTAACTACTGGTAAACAACCCATCTTATTTTTCTTCATGAGTTCCATAGCATCTAAGATAGTAGACTCTGGGGTAGTCGTAACTGGTTCGTGAATCATAATATCTTCTACCAATACGATAGTCTCTCCTCTCTTTACATCTAATCCATTGAAGTAGTTAAGAATTCTTCTCGATGTGATAAGTCCGACTAGTTCACCTTCCTTATTTTCAACTGGTGCGTAGTGGATATCTTTCCAGTCCATCATGTCTGAAACCAATTCTAGGATATCATCTCGTCTAGCAGTGAAGACATCAGTAAACATGAATTCTTCTACTAACATCTTGGAAGGATCGTAAACTTTAAGATCAGAAAGCTCTGGCATTTTCCACTTATGGACTGGTATTTCTTGCGCCTGATTTTTTATAATCGACGCGGTCAAGCATGACAATGCTTCATCCCTAGAAGTTTCTCCAAGCAGCTTTGTATAAGCTCGTAGTTGCCAGCGTGCTCCATTGGTATGTAGTCTTGCACGTTGCTCGATAATGTCTAAGTATCGATCTATGTCTTCTGGCTTCACCTTACGACTCAATAATCCTTTACGCGCAATAGGAATAAGACGCAATACTAAATCTACCGCTGCAATTTTTTCGTCATTAAACCAAGTGAATTTAGAGTCGACTCCAAATTTGGCTGCTTTACCGAAATTATCTCTAACATCCTCCCATGAAATATGCTCTCGCACATCCTTTACCTCATCCGCCATTCCGACCATACAGCCTAGCCAAAATGCAGCATTCGCCACTTCATCTATCACAGTTGGCCCTGAAGGCAGTACTCTATTCTCTATTCTTAAATGTGGTTGTCCATTGGGGCTAATGCCATAGCAAGGTCGATTCCATCTGTACACTGTAGAATTATGTACTTGCAGCGCCCGTAGTTTTGGCACTTTCTTATTTTCTATACACGCTTCAGAATCTTCTTCGATATCTCCTGCGATCAACACTCTAAATCTAGAAATATCCTCTTGGTATATTTCTAGGATAGAATCTTTTAACCAACCATTTCCAAAATTTACTCTCGGGCTACGTTCGCGCATATGATATGTAGAAGAGCGGGTATCCAAAGCTTGTTGGAATAAGGCAATTCTTGACTCATGCCATAGGCGCTTACCAAATACGATTGGCGAATTAGCCGCAATAGCCATCACTGGTCCAGCAAGTGCTTGTGCTATATTATACATGTGTACAAACTCTGCAGGCGCTACTTGCAGGTGTACTTGAAAACTCGTGTTGCAAGCTTCCAGCATCGGTGTATCGTGCTTGATCAGTAACTCATCAATACCCATTAAACGCAACTCATAAGTGTTCCCACTAAGTTGTGTATTGATGGCCTCCATCAAAGCGTGGTATCGCTTCTTTGGAGTCAGGTTGCTCATATCTAAATGAAAAAGTCTTAGGGTTGGTAAAATACCAGCCAAGACTAGTTTTGCATCCAGCTTATCTAGCTTTTTGCGAATAATATTTAAATTATCAATGCTCTCTTTTTCTAAATCTGAAAAACAAGTAGCCGTTAATTCGCGTGGTGTAAGATTCGTTTCAAGATTGAAACTAGCCAACTCCGTCTCTGCCCATTCGTGCTTTTTAAGTTTCTTGAGCGCTTTCATAGCGATAGGCGCGGGCTTCAAAGACTTCTTATCTATCAAACACATCTCTTGCTCCGCCCCCATCCGAGTAATGTCCTTTTCAAACCAGTCGTTATCAATCATATATTTAAGCGAACGCACATCTGCCAATAGCTGCTTGACAAAGCGATTCATTTGAGACTTATCAGACAATAACGATACTTGCTGCTCACCCATGTTCTACATTTTTTGTTTTTTATGGTAAACTCCTCCTGTCATATGGACATTCTTGTCCTTAAATATAGGCATTCTTAGACCAGAATCGAATAAAATTACGTTATCCTCTTAAATTTGTTTTCTAGAATTATTTCTTACTGTTTATCTTATTCGTTAACACCTACTTTATATCTTACATAAAAAATTATATGAGAAATCTTCCATTACTTGTTTGTACCCTATTCTTACTAGTGGGATGTAAAGAGAATGAAGAGCAACTATTCGAGTTAGCTTATGAGGTCGATGTGATTTTTGAAGCAGGGCTGACGCAATTTGAAGTACATTTTCAAGACTCCTATGCCATAGATACTCGAATTGATGAATTATTAACAGCGAGCGGAAGATCCAGAGAAGATATTTCTTCTATAGTAGCTATGTCGGGAGATATCGTGAATATACAGACTTCTGCTAGCATGGATTTTATACAGGATATTTCCATCCGACTCTTTGACGGAAGTCAATTTGATCCAGATGAAATATTAAATATTCAAGAGGTATTTTTTCGTGATAATATTCCTCAAGATCGACGAACCTTTATTGACCTTCTACCTGCTCTACCTGATGTCAAGGAAAAACTATTGGAGGACAGATACAATGTGAGTGTTCGAGTTCAGCTGAGGGTTCCCCCGCCATCAACAATTGAAGCTAAATTGAGATTAAAATTTATAGCGCAATAAAAAAAAGTCAGTGCCTTGAGGCACTGACTTTTTTTTTACTCTAATTAGTATGATCTTATATGTACTGATAGTTTCCCACCAATAAAGCATACATCGTAGCCTTCGCTAGATTAGTCGCTTCTCCTAGAGCAAATCCTTTATTTAAGTAAAAGTCCTCTAATAAGACCTGCGTCTTATGGGAAACTAACCTATATGCTTTTTGAGATTCCGTGTCTAGCTTACCGTCAGACTTCCATGCATCCATCTGATTAGCTAATCTTAACCTCCATGCATTCACTTTATCTGCATCTGCTGCCCCTAATACTTTAGGTTTTTCATAGAGACTCACTAATGCTTTTAGCTCAGCATCTCCTAGATCAATTTTACGTTGCGATATATCTTCAGAGATAGCCATCAATAATTTTACATCGCTCCAATCCGTAAAAAATCCAGATGTAATAGAAGATTTATTCTCAGCTATAGCACTATACTTTTTAAGAAAAGGATCAAGTTGAATAGCAGCATAATATCCATTCGCTGTCTTATCATCATACCTGCCATTTGGCTCAACATTGAATGTACCATATACAGCTAAAACAGATTGTAAGTTTTTTACACTATTTCTAGCAAGCACTTCATTTATTGCTGGAGCAATAGATTTAGAAAGTGCAATCCTATTCACCGCTGGCGGCGTTTCATCCATCATAGTAGAAGTACCTGTGCCACCCTTAGTCGTGAACTCAGCTACATTACCAATTTCTCTACCTCTTAATCTTTGCTGAAAAGCAATATCAGAATTACTCAGCTCATGCAAAAATATACTATTGGTTTTCAAAATTTGAGCATTTACAAATCCCGCTTGGTATAATTCATTTTGTCTCGGCAGGGCAGATTGATAATCTGGGAAGAGACCTGTAACCAACTTGATATCTCCTTGCTCAATGGTAATATAAACTTTACCAACAGACTTTACCAGCTCCCAATCAACGATTGCGTTACCACCACTTGCATTCAACTGAATTACATGAATTTCTTTCCCTTTCGTAGTAGGTAAGGGTGCTACATATGCTTCCTTAAATCCCCTGCTTTGAAGACTTTGTATTACAGCTTCCGCTTTAGACAGGTTGCCAAATGAGCCGAGCGTTATTTCTTGTTCATTCGAATTTTGATTAAGGGAAAAATATACATTCCCTAGCTCTGATAAATTATTTAGAGCTGGTGCATCCATTCCTGCGATTGATCCTGCATGTATCACATATTGGGTTGCAGTTTGAGCAATGCCATTGAAATGAAGACATAAGGTGATGAAAAGAACTATTAAATAATTTTTGATATTCATTGTTTAGGTTTTTTATTAAATGTAACACATGCATCTTTTACATATTATTACAATTATTAATATATAAACTGTTTATTGTGACTGTTTGTTGCGTTTGATTAGGGAAGAAATATATAAGTAACGGTACTTTTTTGGTAGAAAAGGGTAGTTTTTATCCTTTTGGTTACAAATTCTAGTGATTAATAGTCGGTGAGGCGCACTATACGTCCTTAAATCCGGTCTATTTTTAGCTAACAATAAGTTTGGAGAATTACTGGATTTGCATTGATCTGTAATGTCAGCTTTGCTTGATTGCAGCGCAGTAGAATAAAATACTTTCCAAGTTCAAAAAAAACCAATCCGTTTTCAATCCGCAAAGATCAGCGTCATCCGCGTTCTCCCATAAAATAACAGCAGAACAAACTACAATAAGAGGACAAATCCATTAATCTGCCTAATCCTAAAAATCTTAGCTCAGACAAGATGGTAGGTTGGTTTTATTTTAGTTGTATGCCGTGATTCAGGTTGGCTGATGACTTTTCTCACGCTTACTTTTTTCCCGCAAAAAATATTACTGAACTAAATCCTGCATGCTGCCGCAAGTTTGCTCTAGTTTCTTCTCTAAAATGATGCACCGCATCATTTTTGCTGCGCAACGCTCTGTCATCTCAGCTAAAAAAAGGCTACAAGCTTAAAACTTGACCCAGTGATTTGTCTTCTAGTACATACCCAGTGCCTAACTATGTATTCTTTTTCAATGCCACAGCGATGGGCTCGACCATAAAGCTTGCTGCTCTTTTTTTTAGCATTCGTACACTAAAGGTTTTAAAGGCCGATGTTTATTCTCTTTTAAAATTTTATATAATAAGGAAGTTTCTGAAAACCTTTTTCTAATTTTAAATAATCCTGAAAATAGAGAGTTAACCAATCCGCTTTGATCCGCGACATCAGCGTACCCCCGATAGGAGAACAGCAGAACAGACAACAAATATTCCATTTACTTCTCCGCCTACTACAAAATCTACCCTAGTTTCCACATCTTTGCAAGATGCCACAGATAGCGGAAATTAAAGCAAGGTCAAATAGAATTGATGAGATCAGAGAAGTCCTAATTGCGAATCATGCATCACTCAAAGGAATCGATCATCAAGTAGACACCTACTTCAAGGTGCCAGATGGACGATTAAAATTGAGACAAGGAACAGTAGAAAATAACTTGATCTTCTACAACAGACCAAATACCACTACACCCAAAAAATCGTCCGTCCAACTTTATCAGCCAAACAATTCCGAAGACTTAAAGACAATCCTAACAGCAGTGCATGGTGTACTATGTATCGTAAACAAAAAAAGAGAAATATTCTTCATCGACAATGTGAAGTTTCACCTCGACACGGTGCATGGTCTAGGCACCTTTGTAGAAATAGAAGCGATAGATTCGGATGGCAGTCTAGAATATGCTATCATTTTAGAGCAATGCAATTCTTTCATGAAGACATTGGATATAATGGAAGATGAACTTATTTCCGTTTCATATAGTGATCTTATCATGCAAACTAGCACAACCCATGGCTAAAAATTTTCCTGCGAAAATATTACTTTTTGGAGAATACACGATCTTGCTTGGCTCGTCCGCCATTGCTATTCCGATCAAGAATTTTCAGAGTAGTTGGAACTTCAGCGATGCTCCGCATCCCTCCCAAGTCCACTTACAAACCTTACTGCAATATCTAAAAACGGAGGACTGCGACTTTCTTGATTTATTTCGCTTCGATAAAGAGCTTAAAAGAGGGCTACTTTTTGACACCAACATTCCTATCGGATATGGCGCAGGCAGTTCAGGTGTCGTAAGCGCAGCTGTACTATACAGATTTGCAACGAACAAGTCCGACAAATTCGATGTAGTCAGAGGACAATTGAAATTCATCGAAGATCATTTTCATGGTAATAGCAGTGGCTTAGACCCTTTAGTCAGTTACCACCAAAAGCCAATCTTAATAGATACCGACAAACAAATTCATTTTCTAGAGCCACTAATACGGCAAGATAAGTGCACCTTCTTTTTGATAGATACGCAGAAGTCGAGATCCACTGCCCCACTAGTAGAAAAATTCAAAGCACTCCTTCAAGAAGAGAATTTTCTTGCAACCATCAAACAAGATCTCGTACCCGATGTAAGTAAAGCAATTGACCATTTGCAAAGCGAAAATTGGGACGCCCTCTTCGATACTGTTCACGACATCTCGATGTTTCAATACAAATATTTTAAAGAAATGATCTTGCCTGATTTTCAAGATCTTTGGCTCAGAAGCCTCAGCAGCGATTTATACAAACTAAAGTTATGTGGTGCTGGAGGTGGTGGTTTTATCTTAGGCGTTAGCCAAGATTATCTAGCAGCTAAAAAGCAAATGCGTGGGTATAAACTGACTAAGATCAATCCATTTGGAGGGTAGATCTTCATGTGGTGTAAATCCTTTGGACAAGCGATGTGCAAGGGTGGCCCGACAGGGACAGTCCGCAATGCAATGGAGGACCGAGGCGACTGCCGAGTCCTGAAACGTAGCGACCCTGATCTTCGCTTTTCGCGAAGTATTAGGGATGGCCCCAAAAAATTATAATTCCTCCCCTCAGGAAATACATAGTAATGTGGCGAACAAAGCAATGCATTTACAATCCTCAAAGTTCCTTATCATCAGCGTTTCCTCGAAGGTAGAATAGCAGAATAGTTTATAACCAATCAACATGGGTAAGAGATTAGGATAGCAAGGAGTGAGCACGCAGCAAAGGAGATTCTTTGCCGCAGTTGGTAATTAGACTTTCTACTCGACAGCTTTAAAATAGTACTGCAAATCTGGATATTTTTCTAAAAAAATCATCCCTTGATTCTTAGAAATTTTCTCTCCATCAATAAAAGGGATTATCTCTGTATCGATGAGCTTAAACTTTACCAATTCTTTCTTAAACTCCTTCGCTGTACTGAACAGCTTAAAGGAGCCAACTGTATAAGTATAATTATCTTCAACCATTCTTTTACCGACACTAGGATCTGGCAACTGATCTAAGATTTCATCATTAAACATCTGATTCGTACTCGCAATTTTTATTTTATATTTCAGACCTTGCTGACTTCCTTCTAATTGTCCGCCCCTCTGATCAATCTGGAACTTACTCACTACGGGTAAGCTATATTGCACATCTATCCCCGCTTGTCCTTTACCTTGAATCTTAAAATCGACTCGATTATTTAACTGCCTCCCGATCTGATTTTCTATACCATTTATTTCATTCAGTGCGATCGGGTACAAAGGTCCATATCCTACAATATGGATTTTCCTTGCAGGAATACCATTAGACATTATCGATTGTGCTATCTTCTCTGCACGCTTTACACTAAAGTACATATCGAATGGCAGCGGACCCGAAATAGTCGAATGACATTCAATACGCAAGGTCAAAGTATTATCCAATTTCAATAACTCCGTCACCACATCTATCTTTCGTTTATTGGCCTCCGACAATAAATCACGATCCGAAGTATAGAACATAGACTCAATCGTCACCTCTTGCGGAATATCCACTTTCTCTTCTTCTTCGAATGATACACCTACACTAGATGATCCATTTCCAGAAATTATCTGCTGTGAAATAGCTAAGCGTTTTGCCTTATCCTCTAATTGAATAAAAGTGATTGGCTGCGAAGTCTGCATCTGATCGGCCCGAGCGTGTTTAAAGTAAGCAATATAAATATCTCGTTCACCGTATCCACTTTTGCGATCAGAAGATAAATACGCTTTGGTACCATCGCTAGCTAAATAAAAGTGTGTATCATTATCAGCGGAGTTTATCGGCATTCCCATATTTTTCACGTTACCCCACATCTTGCTAGACTCATCAAAGTGTGCGCTGAATATATCAAAACCACCTAGTGACTTTCTACAGTTGTTAGAGCTAAAGTAAAGTGACCTACCATCTCTTGCTAAGAAAGGATTTTGCTCATCAAAAACAGAATTCACTTCTGGACCTAAATTAAAAGGCTGGCTCCACTCCTTATCCTTTTGCACCATCGCATAAAGATCATATCCACCATAGCCTCCTTTCCTATAGCTAGAAAACAGCACCAAGCTATCATTATAAAAATAAGGATGACTATCCCCTTCCTCCATATTGATAGGACTTTGAAATATCGTAGGAAGTTTAGCTTCCTCTTGATTGATAACAAAAGTGTCTACTAGCAATTGACCCTCCTCATAATTATCTCCTTTAAATAAATAGGAGACATTTCCCGCAGAACTAAATCCCAGTAAAACATCTTTATCTTCACTATTGAGCAATCCACCCATCGGGGTGGCAGGTACCCATAGTCCGTTTTCTATCTTACTATAAAAAATATCACTATTATACTTCCCATATTCGGTATCACGCTGACCACGAGCATTTCTCAGTCCACCTTGCGATCCTTTTCGAGCAGATGAGTAATAAATCTTATCCGCATAATTTGGACTTTGAATAGCGGCAAATTCATCGTACTGGGAATTGATATTGCGCCCTAGATTTTCTACCAGTGCCTCTTCAGGCAGACTTAGAAGACGATTACCCACATTACAGTTACGGATATAGTTTCTTACTTCAAGTATAGCATTTCCATCTTCACTGGTGTTGGCGAGATATTTTTTGTAAAGTTGTTCTGCTTTATCAAAGTCTTGGCGTACATGCGCTAGACGCGCTAAATAAAAATATGTCTTGGGTTCAAAGTTTTTTACTTCTAGAAGAGAGGTTAAGATCTTTTGTGCGTCACTCAAGTCATTTACCTCATAGCTAGAAACCGCCATATTATAACGACCTTCCTTATCTAGTCCCTTTTGATTATCATACTGGGTATAATAATATAGTGCCTTGGTGTAGGCCTTGTTTTCGAAGTAAATATCCGCTTGCTTTTTGAGCTTCCCCATATTTTGGGCAGTCAGACAAAGCTGAGCAGCCATCAAGGCAATCATAAAAACAAAACCGGTTCTCAAGATTTTTTTCAAACGTGTTATATTTCTCTCGTTTTATCGAAGTCCTCTAAGTAGTCCGCTACCCTTCTTAAGAATGATCCCCCTAAGAAACCATCCACTACACGATGATCATAAGACAAGGATAAAAACATCATTTGTCTTACTGCTATTACGTCTCCGTGTTCTGTTTCTAATACAGCAGGTTTTTTACGTATTGCACCTACTGCCAGTATCGCTACTTGAGGCTGATTGATAATGGGTGTCCCCATAACATTTCCAAATGTTCCTACATTGGTCAAGGTAAAAGTACCCCCCTGTATTTGATCAGGGCTTAGTTTATTGGTTCTCGCATTGGCTGCCAATTCGTTTACCGACTTAGTCAATCCTAGCAGATTCATCCTATCTGCGTGCTTGATTACAGGCACGATGAGGTTACCATTTGGTAAGGCAGTTGCCATGCCTATATTAATATCTTTCTTGACTATGATGTGATCACCAGATACAGACACATTTACCATTGGGTAGTCCGCTATTGCTTTGATAACCGCTTCCACAAATATCGGTGTGAAAGTAATCTTCTCTTTATGTTTTTTCTGAAATTCAACTTTTACACTATTGCGCCAGTTGACCAGTTCGGTAACATCCGCCTCTACGAAGGAAGTTACATGTGGAGAGGTGTGCTTACTATTCACCATATGCTTGGCGATCAGCTTACGCATTCTGTCCATCTCTATGATCTCTACATTACCTTCTGCAATGGGAGCAGCATTTTCCTTTGTCGATACCACTTTTTGAGCAGTAGGAGTAGGAGCACTTTCCTCTTTAGCTACGCCATTGGTAGCAGGCGCACTCACAACAGGAGCAGATACACTTTGCTTAACTGGTGCCCCATTATTAGTTCTATGCTCGACATAGGACAGCATATCCTTCTTCGTCACTCGACCATTCAGTCCAGTACCTGGTATGGTATCTAATTCTTGATTAGATATACTTTCTTTCTGTGCTATATTTCTTACCAGAGGCGAGTAGAATCTATCCGATCCTCCTCCAGCCATTGCAGATTCTCTCACGGGAGCTTTCATTTGCACGGGCTCCGGCTTAGGCGTTGGTGCAGGTACATTTACAGGAGTATGGACATTGCCATTCCCATTGCTAGTAGGCGCTTGCACTTCCGCTACAGGAGCAGTCGTTTTTGCAGGCATCTCTCCATCCGTAGATATCATCGCTAGCACTTTACCTACTTCTACTACGTCATCCTCCTTAAACATGATTTCAGTGATGACTCCAGCACTAGGCGAAGGCACCTCAGAATCTACCTTATCGGTAGCTATTTCCAGTATCGTTTCATCCGCTTCAACCGAGTCGCCTACATTCTTTACCCACTTGAGGATGGTTGCCTCTACTATACTTTCGCCCATTTTAGGCATTACCAATTCTACTAAAGCCATGTATTATATATTTTTATATTTCGTCCCTCAAAAATAACAAGCTTATTCGGCATTCCTTATAAAAAGACCACTAATAGTTATCCAAAACAAAGTGCCTGAGCTTATTTAAGGCAAAATTGCCCGTATATTCGATATTTTTCAAACGATCTTTACCCAATTGAAGTTTGTACGTTTCTACTTTATTCGTGTTACCGATTGCTAGCCATATCGTTCCCACGGGTTTTTTCTCCGTACCACCCATCGGCCCAGCTATTCCCGAGATCGACACACTCACATCCGTCCCAAATCGCTCTAGCGCACCAGCTAACATTTCTTTTACGACTTCCTCACTCACCGCTCCGTGTACCTCTAAGGTCTCCACACACACATTCAGCTCTTTGATTTTTAGTGCATTAGAGTACGTGATCAGCCCACCTTGATAGTAAGCGGAAGACCCCGACACTCCAGTCAATCTATGTGCCAGATAGCCCCCTGTACAACTCTCCGCAGTGGCTATTGTCAGCCCTTTTGCTCGTAGTAAATCCCCTAGCACGCCTTCCTGCGTCTCCATATCATAGCCAAATACTAGTTTAGGCATGACTGCGACGATCTCTTTTACTCGCTTATCCAAATCCACCCGCAAATCCTCCACATCTAATCCGGTCACGCCCAGTCGGACCCGCACTTTGCCTAGATTTGGCAAAAAAGCAACTTTATAGTTATCAGGCAGCCGATCAGTCACCGCAGCTATTTTATCAGCTATCACCGATTCACCTGCTCCTGCGGTCAGGATAGTCCGATATAGACTTGGTAGCGTAGTGTACTTTTTCAGCAGGCCTGGCATCACTTCCTGCTCCATTAAGTACTTCATTTCATAAGGCACCCCCGGCATCGACACCACCACCTTACCTTCCTTTTCAAACCACATGCCGGGCGCAGTCCCCCGCTTATTCGTCAGCACCGTTGCCGCCCTTGGCATATAACACTGCTCCTTATGTGATGGCAGCGGCTCCCTCCCGAAACTTGCAAACATTTTACACAACCGCTCATAGGTATCCTCGTGAAAATACATTTCACTCTCAAAAAATTCCGCCAACACCCGCTTCGTAATATCATCCTTCGTCGGACCCAGCCCACCAGACAATAGCACCACATCCGCCTCTTCCAATCCCAATCGCACATATCGCTCTATCCCCTCCCTCGTATCACCTACCGTACTAGAGCCTACCACTTCCGCCCCATGCAGCGTCACAAACTCTCCCATCCAAGCCACATTCGTATTTACTATTTGACCGATCAGCAACTCATCCCCAATCGTCACTATATGTACTTTCATCCTTCCGTATTTACCCTGCAAAGATACGATTTATTGCCCGATCATTTCTGCGTCAGGTCCAGGATTTAGCAATACACTGGACAGTTATCAAAGGAGCTAATTTTCTGCACTTATTTCTGGGGCCATCCCGATCCCGATGAACCAGACGCCACCATACTACTCACTTCATCGGCACGGGCACAGGCTCTCCACTACTACCCCTTTTTTTTTGAAATACAAAAAAAAGGGATACCGCTACGATCCTTTGTCTCTATCGCCCTCCGGTTGTCGAGCTTCGGCTGTCGCCTACGCGTTGGTCAAGGGAGGGGATTATAACGGAAAGGTTTATACGGTTGATAATAAAATTTAAAATACATAGATGCTCCTTGTGATCATTTAGATGTGTTTGCTTCGTCTTAGTTTTTGGATTTTTTTTTAAACCAAGATAATTGGTTTGGAACTTATAAGTCTCACTATCTAAGTAGGGTTTGTTCAACGTTATGTATATGAGTAGTGGCAGATTAAAAGATGCTTACCAACCAAACTGCGACAAAGTTCAATCGTGACACAAACCCAAGGATTAAGATCTTTACCTGCCCTTACTTATATATATTGTTGTGTGCTGGTGTCTGATGGATATATCTTAAAATTGTATTAGCAAGTTTTTTTTACCCTTGACTATTGATATGAATTTTATCCCTGAAATCAGATATTCCTAGATTATTTGAGACGTATCATGATATGCGGAAGGTTTTCTGTAGGGCGGTTTCTGTCATAATACGGTGTTAGCAACTGCATTCTACTCGATTCGTTCAAATACTAGTTCGCTATTTGTTAATTCATCATTAATATATATAATCCCATTATTTTCAGTATAACTTATGCTAAGATTGGGACTTAAGAAATCATTATCAAATCCTGTATTAGAAGGGTTTGTTTCTTCAACATCTAAGAACTCTCTTCCAAGAATATTTAGAGTATCTGTCTTAGTTGTAAACAATTCATCATTTACAGTTGGCGTCACTAACAGCAATCCACTTTTAGCAGATACAATTTGGTTCAAATCGTTAAGTTCTCCTTCCAATATGAATATTTGCTCTACAGCACCAGAATTTTCTATAATCCTTAATGCTGATTGGTGTTGAAGCGTTATGGTTATTCCTAATGAAGTATTTTGAATTTGAACTTGTCTGATTTCGGCAGTTCCTATCAATTGACTTGATTTACTAGGATCATCTTCGCATTCGACACCCGACCTGTATTCAGTTTCAAAGGTTAACTTTTCAGTGATTTGAAATACTACTTCCTCACCATTCATATTATTAATAAAAATTACCTGTTCTGAATCAAAATAACTTGATAAATGGATTCTGGATGATTCTAAAATAACTAGCGGTTCACCAATTACCACTTCATCACAATCATCCTTATTGCAACTTACAACAAGGAAGAATAGAGCTGGAAATATATACTTCAATTTATTCATTATCATGCTTTTTTTAATTTTTTGTTGCTGCTAACGTATAATGATATCGATCGTCTCTGTTAGGTACGAAGAGCTATGATCGACTTATCTATTGTAGCACTAAACACCTATCGGTGTAGCTATCTACTCTAACGTATTCCTACTACCCCACTTTCCGTATAAAGTTATTTATTTATTTAAATAACTATATATGAATAGTTCTAAAAATGAGCGCGTACAGGCTCAATCAGATGTACTACAATCTGACATATTATCTATCACGCTGCCCATGATCAATCGAATGAAAATTGAGATTTATAAATCCAAAAGCAAAATCCTCTGAACCTGTTTCTCTGTTTCGAAAACTAAATCCTTTTGAATAAATTATTGTATCTTTTTCGACTACTACAACTGCAAGCCCAACAGCTTTATATTTAGATTTTATTGACTAAATTTACGTAAATATAATCAATGAGTTATCTTCTTTAGCAATTTTTGATATTAAGTAGGCATAGGGAATTTCACTCTAAACCTCTCACAAAACCGTACGCGTGAGTTTACCATCGTACGGCTCTTCAGTAAATGTCTTAGTGGCTCGTTCCTCCAAGTGCAATATTACACTTGCTGATCGTGTACTAAAATCAATTAAGCTGTCAACCCCTTCACTCCACTTTCATTACAAGAGTTTCATCACTACTTTAAGCTGATCTGACTTCAAACTAAGCTTCGATATTTGAACTCATAAGTGTTTACCTTACCCGTATCTATCACTTTTCAACTTAGTTCGATCTTCCTGCGCAGAACGGAGCAGGCTCTGTTCCATATTTAAGCCTAAATAGAATTTATGCCATCTATATAGCCGCTGCCGCATAACCATTAAATTAGGTCATCCGTTATACTCTCATCCTGTACACACAAGCTTATTGCAGTTTTGACAATGTGTTCGTTTTCACCACATTTCATCAGAAGTTCATTTACATTCATTTTTTCTATTCTTATCTAATCCGATTCATCGGGACCTTTTCCTTTAGGCTCACCATGAAAGGACAAGTTAAATTCCAACTAATAACTCCATATAGAAAAGAAAAAATACAATATCGAATAATGAACACCTAAGTTTTGCATCTTGCTTGATTGATTTCCCCTTGGATAGGAATCAGCAATCATCAAAAGTGAGTGACGTCACCACCTTACAACCATTGGTTCAAAAATCACCCGCGGTCGCATCTTGCTGAATCAAAATTATGAACTATACTTAACATTACTATTAATCACCATAAAATGGTCTGATCCATAGGGGGCTAGACCAGTAGACACTTAGTCAAAGTATAAACCAAGGACCAAACGTATATTATTAGGGTCAACAGGGTTGTATTTTGCTTATAAATGAAAAAAATGTGATTATTCTGTCACACATTGAATAGACTTAGGGTTTAGCTATATAGAAGGGTGATTCAGTTTGTCACCATTTAGTTTTTCACACTTAAAAAAAGAATATTAAATGCTTATACACTTGAATGCATGGAGCAGACTACTTATCCTCGCTCTAACATTACTCAACTCCATATTTATTATGGCCCAAAGTTTTGAACAAGCTACGAATACACCATTTGTAGATTTAGTAAATGGAGCAGCCGCTTTCGCAGATATTGATAACGATGGCGATAATGATCTCTTGGTCACGGGAGATAGATCAGAATGGGGTCTTGATCAACCTGAAAATTATATTGCGAAGCTATATAAAAATGATGGACTAGGCAATTTTACAGAGGTTATGGGAACGCCATTTATAGGGGTGGACATAGCTCACCTTGCCTTTGCAGATGTTGATGGAGATAATGACCAGGATGTACTTATAGTAGGTCGAGATCATTCTTATTATCTCAATACCAGCTTATATCTAAATGATGGTGAAGGAAATTTTAGTGTAGATCCTTCGACGCCATTTCCTAATATATATGCTGGAGAAGTTGCATTTGAAGATTTAGATGGGGATGATGATCTTGATGTAATAATGAGTGGCAGCACTAATCCTATAGGAGAAGAACGTATCACAAGCCTTTATATAAATGATGGATTTGGTGGATTTGTAGAGAATGAATCTACACCTTTCATTGGGCTTTTTGATTCATCACTAAAACTCTCAGATTTTGATCTTGATGGAGATAAAGACATCCTACTATTGGGTACTTCGCAGGCTTCTGGTCCGTTCACAGGGGCTTACCTTAATGATGGCTCAGGAAATTTTACTGTAGCTGAAAATATAGACTTTGTAGCGATGTCGTCGGGAGATATTAATTTTTCTGATATTGATAATGACGGTGATGAGGATTTATTGTTATCAGGAACTACAGATGGTGGACTGACACCTTACACAGGATTATTTAGGAGTGATGGCACTGGTAATTTTATCGAAGAACAGAATACTTCATTGGTTGACTTAAAATGGGTAAGCTCGAAATTCTGCGACTTTAATAATGATGGGCGTGATGATTTGATCATGACAGGGAAGAGTGGGAATGACTCTAATATATTTAGTGGTGAAAATATAGAGACTAATCTATATACTAATGTAGGCAACGGAATTTTTATGGAAGTTGAAGATCATAATCTCCCTAAAATAGACTTTGCTTCATTGGCGTGTGCAGATGTTAATGGTGATGACCTTAATGATTTATTCATGATAGGAAGTTTTGGTGAACCTACTGGTCTTGCCCAATTGCATATTAATACAACCATTATCAGTTCTATTAATGAGCTAAGCGAAGAGAATTCTTTAGATTTCAATATCTATCCTAATCCTAACGGGGATGGTATATTGAACATAGATTACAGTGATAATACATCATCTAACTCGAGGCTGAGTATCGTAAACTCACTTGGCAAAATTATAAATTCATATGTCGTAAATAAAAATAAAGTACCATCGATTAATATTTCACACTTGGAATCGGGATCTTATTTTATAACTTTAGAATCAGGATCCTCAATTACAACCAAAAAATTATTAGTCATTCGCTAAGACCTTTGGCTCTTATAGTGTAGCATACCCATAACTTAAGTTTAATATATAAACCGGGGTAATTAATTTGTCATAATTACTGTTAAATAATTTGATAAATTTTTCAATCCAATTATTTTAGCCCAGCACTGGCATACTGGGCTAAAATAATTTTATCCCGCTGGAATCAGTCCCTTTCCTCCATGATCCCTATCCGATACCTTTTTAAGCTTCTTTTGTAATCCCACTCAGAGAAGATTTGAAATAATTCTCTTTATATGTATTTACAGAACATAAAATGACTAACATTTTAGCTCACTTTAGAAAACTTCTTTGTAGATAAGCTAGGGATCGTTATCTGTTTTTTTAAATCTAGTGCAATAATTATTACTGCCTTCAATATTAACCCAAAATTGACGTCATTTGACCTTAGTAGTTTCAATAGATTTAATTTGCGGTCAATAATATTTAGTTCAAATTTCTCTATAATTATATCCTCTTGATACGACCACCAAGATACATTATAAGTTACAGGAACTTCAATTTTCGGATTACGAGTTTCATTCGATAAAATCCCTTTTGCTCCACATTATTATCTTTAGCCTTTTATTCATTTTTACATTACTAAAACATTTCCGAGCTATTCGACTTAGCAGCAAGGAAGGAAGATGATATGCTTTTGGCATTTTAATGAATTGTTTTTATCTATTGTACGTAGTGGACAATGCCCATGGCTTAAGCGGAAAACTACCATGCATGAGAATATTTGGATCCACTAGATTTACCACAAGAAGATAGAAATAATATTCTATCTTTGTAGAATGAATTTAAATTACTAGATTTATTACTCTTAATTGACGGTTAATAACTGTTAGCAGCAAGCAAAATGATTTAGTATCAAATTATAGCAAATCTGCTATGACTAGGTTTTGGAAAATTTTCAAAATAAGTTTATTGTTTTTCTTATTCTTCCAACTCTGAGTTGATTATTATTCTTCTACTTTAAATAGGATGATTTAAATCATAATTCAAAATGACATTCTTCAATTCTTGCCACTATTAATAATTCTACTTTAACATAAAAAATTTCGCATAAAATTGTAAATTCCAACACATATCACTCCTATTTTGTAGCTAATAAAAAGGGAAATCATTAAATATTTAATGTAATTTCATAGTATTTCTAAAAAGGTATAGTAGAAATGAGCAACCATCTACCCATATCAACATCTAATAAGTCCATTGCGGTTCTCCCCTTTGTTAATATGAGTGCCGACCCTGTGGACGAATACTTCAGCGATGGAATTACGGAAGAAATAATCAACGCCCTAACCACTGTGAAGGGCTTAAAAGTCATTGCCCGAACATCTTCTTTTGCATTTAAGAATAAAAATATAGATGTGCGAACCATTGGTGATCAGTTAGGGGTAAGTACTGTTTTGGAGGGCAGTGTCAGGAAAGTTAAAAATAGGGTGCGCATTACAGCACAGTTAATCAATACCAATGACGGCACTCACTTCTGGTCAAAAAATTTCGATCGGGAGATGAAAGATATTTTTGCCTTGCAAGATGAGATCAGTTTGCTCCTTGCTGACCAAATCCGTGAAAATTTTGGGCATATCGAAATCCCGTCTTTTTCCAACACTACCCCAACTCAAAATATTAAGGCTTATGACTTATGGTTGAAAGGGAGTTATCATTTAAAAAGGAAAGACTTTGAGGACATTAAAAATGCAATGAAATTTTTCAAAGCTGCAATTAAAGCTGACCCGAACTATGCAGAAGCTTATGCATTCTTGGGAGAAGCATATATTCATGCTGCGGCGCTTAATATGCTACCCAATGAAGAAGGGAATGACTTAGCCAGAAATGCCGCTAAAAAAGCCATCGAATTAAATGTAGAAAATGCAAAGGCACATATGGTGCTTGCTTATGTAGAACTGTTCTCGGCTTGGAATTGGGACGCTGCCCTAATAGAATATGATAAGGCAATAAAATATGGACAATCTGACCAAAATGAATTCATAACCTACTATTATATATTTATCAAGGAGGATTTTGAACGAGCAATTCAGGTAGCCAAGAGAGAGACTGAAATTGACCCGCTTCATGTTCATACACATTGGCAATTGGGCTTGACCTATTATTTTGCACGGCATTTTGAGAAGTCAATTGTTGCTTTTAATAAAGCCTTGGAAATTGACGCTAATTATGCAGAGGCTCTTCGTTTTCGGGGAGTAGTCCAGGCGTATTTACAAAATTATAAGGAGGCATTAATTGACATTAATAGTGCACTTAAACTCACAAATGGTCAAGGACTTGCTAACTTAGACTTATTGGTGGTAAAAATACTAATGGGTAAGAAAGAAAAGGTCTTAGCTGTTATAAAAAAATCGGAATACATTGACTCCTCTGATCCAGCATTTTTATTTTCTCTTTTAAATATGCCTAATGAAGCCCTGTACTGGTTAGACAAAGCTTACGAAGAACGCTCGGTAACGATGGTGACCTTGAAGAATTATTGGGTCTGGGATAACCTTCGGGACAATGCCCGGTTTAAAGAAATTTATGCCAAAATGAATTTTCCCCCATCTATAAAAAACAAACATATTCTTGAACCTATAGACATAGCTCAAACCACTTTCATTAGTACTTCATTGTTGAGCAAATATGAAATAGAAAACTATTTAGAAAAATTAGATAAGCTAATGAAAGCAGATGAAATATATAAAGACGCATCAATTTCGTTAAGACATTTAGCAGAGAAACTGGAATTGCATCCTAATAAATTATCATGGCTGCTCAATGAACAAATTGGTAAGAATTTTAATGAATACGTTAATGCCTACCGATTAATAACATTCAAAGATAAAGCATTAAATCCAGATAACAGTCACCTTACTCTATTGGGTTTAGCCTATGAGAGTGGCTTCAATTCTAAAACGGTATTCAATGCTTTTTTTAAAAAAATGGAAGGAATGACTCCAAGAGAATGGCTGAAATCTCAGAAAAAATAGATTAATCATGTCAAGTGAAACTAACCCTAAATTTACGCCCTATCAATTTCTTTTAGTAGCTATCATTGCATTAGTTTTATTGACTATAGTATTGGATTTTATGTTTATTTCCGCATTATCAGCAATCCTTCTTCCTAAACTTGAAATTACTACAAAACAGTTTGGCCTACTTGTGTCTGCATATCCAATAAGTGCAGGAATATCTGCTATACTATTATCAGGTTATGCTGATAAATTTGATCGTAAAAAATTGCTTTTATTTTTCTACTCTGGTTTTCTGGTAGGTGTTTTATTTTGCACAAATGCACCTTCATTCCAAGCATTAGTTCTTGCTAGGGTTATAACGGGTATATTCGGAGGTATTGTAGGTCCTATATGTTTTGCCATCATAACTGATTCATTTAAAACAACCCAACGAGGAAGGGCTATGGGAATTCTACAAATGGCTTCTGCAGGAAGTCAAATTTTGGGTTTGCCACTTGCGCTTTATATAGCTTCAGAGTGGGATTGGCATTTAGGTTTTGGGCTGATTTCGTTGATAGGAATCATTGCAATTCTTCTTGTTTTCTGGAAAATAAATCCTGTGAATAAGCATCTACAAATACCTACAAAAGTCAACCCATTGCATCATTCTTTAAAAATAATCAGCAATAGCAATTATTTAATTGTGTTTTTAAACAATACAATTTTGGTATCAGGAGATGTAATTTTGATGACCTTTAGCTCCGCATTTTGCACTAACAATCTTGGAGTTGATCTTGACGACCTCCCTCTACTATATGGAATTGCAGGGATTTCTACTTTCATATTTGCTCCACTTATTGGTCATTTGACAGATAAATATGGAACACTAAAAACTTTTGTAGTAGGGACTACCATGGCAATACTGACGGTAGCGGTATTTACAAACTTGGGAATAAATCCTCTTTGGGCAGTTATCATAGTTCATACCTTCCTCTTTCTTGGAATTAATGCTCGAAGTATTTCATCTTCAGCTTTAGGAACTATTATTCCTGAGGTAGAAGACCGAGGTGCATTCATGGTTGTTGATGCAGCAATGCAACTGGCAATTGCAGGTGTGTCAGCCATACTAGCAGGATGGATAGTATTTCAATCTGAAGATGGGACGATAAATAATTTTTCTACCTTAGGCATTGTAGTAATGTCATTGATGATTCTAACTATTGGGTTGATGTATGTGATTGATCGAATGGTAAAAAGAAAGCATATCACATCAGCATAAATCCTGCTAATCTAATCAAAATTAGACCTGGTTTACAAGGTCCCATATCTCATTATAAAGTCCGCAATTTCATTTCAGGACGATTCACCTTCCTTTTCACTCCATCTTTGCATTGTCAACTCGATAAAGGGGCGTAAATATTCATCGGATAATGATTCCTTACTCTTTGCTAGATGACTAAAGATAAAGAAAGAAACTTTATTGAAATCGGAATTTTTGAAAAAACCAAAAAATTACTACTATGAAAAATTTATTTGCAATTCTTTTACTTTTTAGCACCCTTAGTTCTTTTGCTCAAAATAACTCACCAGAGGATAAAAAAACTGAAGTAGCCCATATGTACAGGGTGAGTACTACTTATCTCATGTCAGATCTTATCCTGGGAGACTGGAACAAGCGAACAAGTAACCAAATGATAGAGCTTCATGTAAAACGCAACCTGGATAATAAAAACATTGTAGGTGCGAAGTTTGTCACCTGGCGATTATTTCAACCGATGGGAATCACCTGGTTTGATGGTCTTTTGGATAAGCTAGAAACAGAAAGTGAATTCTATCCGGGATATTTGCGAGAAACAGGAATAGGCATAACCTACCAACGTATGTTATGGAAAGGACTATTTGCAACTGTGGAAGTGGTACCGCAATTTCAAACCTACACTGATCTAGACGGCAATAAACTTGGAAATGGTTTTAAAGTTTATAACTCGGTTCATCTGGGCTACCATATCACATTTGGTAAGAACAAACGATTTTTCATAGAACCTCAGGTTCATTGTAACCAATGGATGTTTGACAACAATTCTCCTGATGGTTTTAAAGAGTTGGACGATAAATGGAAAAACCACTTTCTTTTTGAGCCAAACCTTTATGTTGGAGTGAATTTCTAAGCTAAGGCTTATCCATTAAAATCAACTGCTTATAATATAACCATTAAAAATATTAAAAATGAAAAACCTACTAATTATTGTATTTACGCTTTGTACGCTTATCTCCTATGGTCAAAATGATATCAATCCAATTGAAAGAAAAGGATTTGTAATTGGTTTTGGAATAGGCGGTGGTGTCATCAATATATCTGAAAGTGATCAAGAAATGCCTTTCGACGAAGCTCAAGGCGGCGGCAGTTTTCCCATTTTTAAATTAGGTTGGATGATAAATGATCGCCTCGCTATTCTAGGAATGTATTCTGGAATGAGCTACGAATACGAAGACAAAGACCGAAGCTTTGATGCATTTATGCCATCTGTTCAATATTGGGTAAAAGAAAAATGGTGGGTAAATGCCGCAGTAGGTCTGGCTATGGATATTCCAGCATTCTATGAAGACAATATTAAAGATGAAGAAGAATGGAATTTTGGTGGAGCAGTTGCCTTTAGTACAGGGTTTGAATTAGTACAAAAGAAAAAATTTGCACTAGACCTTCAAACCCAACTACAGATGGGATGGACTTATTTAGAAAATGATAAAATTCGAGACGCTGTAATCCTCTCTATTGGGTTAGGATTTAATTGGTATTGAAAATGGATGCCTTAAAATATTTACTCAGGGGTAAATTTATAAGCTATGGTCTTTCAACCCAAGAATCTTGACTTTGCACACTACACATTCAAAACAACCGATAGAATGTCCAATAAAAGGAAGACGATATTTACAAACCAATAAATCTAAAAAAATGAAAGAGCAAAAAATGAAAGCGATGATTTCAACTAGATATGGTGGACCAGAAATATTTCAACTTCAGGAAGTCGATAAACCTATACCCAAAGATAATGAAGTTTTGGTAAAAATTAAATCATCATCTATTACTACTGCGGAAACAATGATGCGAACTGGATATCCAATTATTGGAAGACTCTATATGGGATTAATCAAACCAAAAAATCAAATATCAGGCACTGGCTTCTCAGGTATTATTGAGGCAGCAGGTCGAAATGTACGAAAGTTTAATCTGGGAGAGCATGTTTTTGGAGAATCCCTCAATACTATGGGCACCTACGCAGAATACATCTGTATTGAAGAAGATGGAATTATTGCAAAATTACCAGATAATATCAGCTTTGAAGAAGCTGCTGTTGTCGGAGATGGACCGATTACTTCACTAAATTTTCTTAGAAATCTAGGAGAAATTAAAGCCTACCACAACATACTTATAATCGGTGCTTCAGGAAGTTTAGGTACAGCAGCTGTTCAGTTAGCTAAAATCTTTGGAGCAAAGGTAACAGGAGTATGTAGTACTAAAAATATTCAATTAGTTAGATCACTTGGTGCAGATAAAGTCATTGATTATAAAATTGAAAACTTCTGCACAAACGGCAAGACCTATGATATTATATATGACACTATAGGTGTAAGCTCCTTCTTGAATTGTAAAAATTCACTTACTAAAAATGGTGTCTACATGTCTCCTGTTCTTGATTTCGGGTTACTTTTCCAAATGCTATATACTTCAATTTTTGGAACTAAAAAAGCCAAATTCGCTGCCACAGGGATGTTGCCGCATCAGGTCCTTCAGCAATATCTACAAGAAATAGGTACGCTGATGGAGCTTGGGGAAATAAGAACCATAATAAGCGAACGGTTTTCATTGACACAAATTCCTGATGCCCATAGACACATTGATAATGGACATAAAAGAGGAAATGTTGTGGTTGCCTTACACTAACGATTCCTATTCTGAACTTAACTTTAAAATGTTAGCAATGGATTTTAGACAAAAAATAATCCATTTTCTTAAAATATATTTTTTAACCTTATTAAAATCAATTACAATGAAAAATTTTATTTTCTCGCTAATAACTTTGTGCATTATAAGTTTAATGACTACAAACTCAATAGCAGCATCAATTTCTGAATATAATTCAGATCCAGTTCCTACCTCCCAACAGTTTAAGAAATATCTTCAAAATATCGATATTTCAGATCTTGAAGGAACGAAAACTGTAATGGTGCAATTCATTATTAATGAAAATAGTGAGATACTGGTACTATCTACAAATGATGAATATTTTGACAACCAAATAAAGTCACATTTAAATTACAAGAAAATAGAGAATCAAGAGCTTAAAATAAATATGCCTTATTGGCTACCGGTAACATTCAAACAAAACTATTAGAACATAATTTGTTTCTGTGAAAATTTTAAATAAATAATTACATTTCTTGATGATGTAAATCACTCTTAGGAGTGGTTTATATCGTTAACTTTGTCAAATAGAAATATTACACTAATCTAAAATGAATGACTATGAGACTGTTCATAACATTCAATTTCATTATAGCACACCTTTCGATACTTCTTCTCTTATATCTAATAATAATACTTAAGGGTGTAGATGACCTGATCAAACTATTAGAAAGGGAATTGCTTCGTGATAATTAAAATTATTATGTATGACGGTTGCTAACAATAGTTCCAAACCGAATAACAACAATTGGTAATGGTAGCATACTCCTTCTTCATCGAGATGGGCTACATAACATTATCCGCTATTTTTTATGTGGCATAGCAAAAAATACTGTATGCTCATTTTTTCTTGCGCTTACTGTATTTGCGCGTTTGGAAAGTTCATTTCAGCTAGCGGCAATGATAGACCATCGTCTCCGACGAAGGAGGATATGTGATTATATCTATTTTTAATTACAACGTTTTGTATTCATTTAAATTTTTTGATGAAGCGCTTAGAAACGGGAATTATGACTAAGATCATATTATGTATTGATTTATTTCATTGATATAGTATCCTATTCATTTTATGTTAGCAATATAATTCATCTACTAAAAGCAAAAGAAAATGAAAAATTTACTCCCTATTTTATTCGCCCTTTTTTCACTTAATTCTTACACCCAAAATGGCTACGAAGTAACGACCTTAGACAGTATCGTTACTACGCATGGAAGTCAAGGAGTTTATGGACTTTCTACAATAGTGAAAGACAAAAAAGTTCATCTTACCTATATACATGGTATTGCTGATACTACTATCTGGCAACTTATTTATGAAGTAAGAAAAAGTGGACAACAATTGTCAAGAGAAATAGTATATCAGTTTCCGGCAAACCCTTGGTTGGATCCTCAAACTTGCATACAGTTTGATAGTGATGGAGATCCATATATTTACTGTCCTAAGTACTTAAGGGCACCGGAAGAGCAACATGATATTTTAGTCGCAAATAAAAAAGCAGGGAATTGGCAATTTAATACTATTGATTATAGACATAGAAATAACTGGGCGCATACCTCAGGAGATGTAAATAACGGGTTAGGATTCGTTACCGAAAGACAGGGAGATTATACCAATAATTGGCAACCTGTCATTGATTATTTTAGTTTAGAAAATGATATTTGGACGAGCTATACTCTTTCATCGAGTCCCTTCCCTAAAAGTCGCCCTGTATCTTTTCACAATGGAAATGAAGTATATGTCGGCTTTGCTGAAGAACGCAATGATACTGTAAAGGTGTATGTCGAAAAGAAGATAGACGGCAATTGGCATTCGGAGTTGGAACTGACTTTCCCACAATATGCCCATGCCAATAACCACTGGTGTAAGTTTGGATTGTCGAATGGGAAAGTACACTTTTTTCATACCTACGATCTCAGTACTTACAGTCAACCATTAACGCATTTGGTAGAAACATTCAGCGGATGGGAAGAAGTGCCTATTGCAGAGGGAAGAGAGCAATATCATTTTCAGCAATGGCAAGCTGGCAATAATATAGATGTTGATAATGATGGAATTTTGTATTTCGCACATAGAGGTTTGGTATTTAGCCTCGACCAAAACAATGTGTATCAACAGTATCCAAATTCATTGAATTCCCCATGGCATCACTGTTATGATATGGCAATAATTGATGATGAACTTTATTTGTATATCACTTATGGACTTAAGGGCTGGCCCTACGGAGATCCAGTTTTTTTCTATGAAGCGATTGGTTCTTTGAGTGCCATTACCAGTGTGGAGGCAGTGGATCATCAGAGTGTAGCAAAATATGTTCTATCACCCAATCCGGGCAATGGAAATTATGTTTTAGAATTAGATATGACCGAGGCGACCACCGCTACTGTTCAGTGGTTTACTTTGCAAGGCAAGCAGATTAGTCAAGCCAATAAGTACCCGCTTCACAAAGGCACGAACACCATTCGCATGAATAATGTGGTTGCCGAATCAGGCATTTATTTCATAAGAGTTACTACTGCCAAAGGAACGATCATGATTCCGTTGGTGCAAACTTCTGGAAATTAGCTATGTGAGGGTATTATTTAAAATTCTAAGGAATAGATTTTAGGCATATTCAGAAGTAAGCGAAGAGAACCGCAGAGCAGCTTGAATATCAATAGCCCTGGGTTGAAAACCCTGGATTTCATCAGCGTTAGATCCAATTTGGCGTGATTTTTTGGGAAAAATCATGAGAAATTGCCAACAAGAATTACCACGTTATTAGCAAAATAATTAGAAAAATGGAGTAATCCAAACCCTTAAATTTCGATTATCTCCTTATGGTTGTACAGGTTACTCTTCTTGTGAATACCCCTACTATTCGCATGGTCTTTTTGTCTACAGAGATGCTAGTGAAAGGAGGATTTTTATTGTTGCTGCCTGCGCTATTTTATAGAGTACCCGTCTGTGCAAAATGCTAAGCCTTTGTTACCAGAGTAATTTATCATAATAGCTTGTATAAGTGGTTTCACATTTTCGGAATTGGCACTGAGTGCTACGATGAAGTTAGCACCAGAACCACCAGAGACATCGTCTTTTTCTATGATGTAGTTAATTGTGCCCATCGGGGACAGACTGATCGGTTTATTAAGAAACTTACGGACTAGGGAACCTTCTGTATTATAATAATCAATGCGGGAGACAATGAGTGAGTCTTTGAAGCTGGTATTGCGAATGCTAAGTGTTGCAGATAATAATTCTTGTTGGTTGGTTTCATCTACATATATTTCAGAATAAATGGGGACGTAAAAAATATCCTTGTATGCTGCATTAGTCTCATCTATTGGGTACTCTATCTCATGCGACTTGAGCTGATCTTCTCCTTGTTGGTTCACATTGGGATCTGAGGTGTTACATTCCTTTGGAAGAATGGCCAAAATAAGATAAACAAAGAGTAGTGGAAATTTCATTTGTATAGTATTTATAAAATCTAAGGTACATTGTTTTTTGGAGGTATACCAATAATAAAGTGGTCAGTGAGATTGCGGAGAGGAGCAATTATAGGATTCGGGTTTTTACTTTTTTAGGCGTTAAGATAAAATTTACTGCCTGGCTGGGAGGGAGGTTGCGAGAGGGGTAGTAGATATCCAGCGCGGAGCGATGGAGTCCGTTGGTGGGTGCGTCGGCCTTGGGGAAGGACCAAAGCGAAGCGGAGTATCGAATGACCCGACCCTGTGCGCTGGGATGGAAGCTAAGCTGGGTCTCGCCCAAATTATAATCTTCAATATAAAAATACAGTAACATATAATATCAATAAATCATATGTTTCTTTAACAAAATTTTAAATGGAAAGCAGGCAACAGATTCCCTGTCGAAACAGTTAATATGTAAACACACATAAAATTGACCAAGCGAAACTTAAAATTTGAATTGATATCGAGGGTGATGACGGAAGGTCAGATGAAATACCCTTTGCAATTTCTCAAGCGTATGCTGAGTGAGTTTAAGCATGAAATAGGATCCATACTGAGTATAAATCACATGAGTACAGAAGCCCTAAACGATGTACTTGATCAAGAAAGATTTGAGCTCATTTTTGAAAGGATGACTATAGGTGTAGAGTTAGTAAGAAATAGTCAGACACGTAATATTACCGTGAAAGACTTTATCATGAACTGATACAACTATGACAAAGGCAACAAAGAAATATCCCACATAATAAACCGTAAGAAGGCTGTCGTAATGATAGCCTTCTTTTTTTTTCCTATGTATGTTTTTTGAATAGGAAATAAACTACTCTTCCGATACCTAATACTACTATTCCTGCTATAGCTTGCTTAATTTCTGAGACAAAAGTGCTGATGACGAATAGCACTGAAATGAATACAAATATGGCAGGAATAATTGGATATAAAGGAACCCGAACTGGTCGCTCCGCATCGGGTAATCTATGGCGTAAGACAAAAAGGGCGATGCCTGCTAATGCCATAAATGCAATGTCCATAAATACAACGTAGGAAATAAGGTTGCGAAAAGTTCCCCAAACAAGGACTAAGAAAATGGCCCATGTGGATTGTAAGAGCATAGCCTTATATGGTGTATGGAAGCGCGGATGCACGTCGGCAAGAAACTTAAAAAAGACGCCGTCTTTTGCCATTGCATAATAAATTCTGGGGGCAGACATAGTATATATACCGATAGTACCAAAGATAGAAATAGCAATACCAATGGCGACTAACTTTCCTCCACTGTCGTAAATAGTCTTCACTGCATCAGCTGCTACAGTGTCCGTGATAGCGATACGGTCAAGGGGGAGCAGATTCATATAAGCAATATTGATCAATATATAAGTGACTGTTACTATCGTAACGCCAAGGACCATCGCTCGTGGTACAGAACGCTTCGGATTTATCGCCTCTCCAGATAGATATGAGGTGTGATGCCAGCCGCCCATGGCCCAAAGTACGCCAATCAACGCAGACATAATGCCCGTAAACATACCCTTGGGGATAGTGCTCGGACTATAATCAACTGCCAAGGTGGTAGGATCATAAAAGATAAATCCTAAAACGACAATACCTGCTATAACTGACAACTTGATACTTGTAAATAGATTGGCAAAAATCTGGCTAGTCTGAATGCCAGTAATATTGATAGCCGTCAATATGACGATAGTCCCGATGGCAATGAGCATTTTCTGGTTTTCGCTGATGACTGTAAAGTTGGTCATATACTCTGCCAATCCCATACCTAATGCTGCCAAGGCACCAGTTGTAGTTACGAGCAAAATGGCCCAACCGTAGAGAAAACCCGCTAATCCTCCGAAAGCCTCCTTTATATATACATATACACCACCCGACTTCGGATACATAGCGCCTAGCTCCGAAAAGGTGAGTGCGCCTGTAAGTGCGACTACGCCTCCAAGAGCCCATACTACTATGACTAATAGATGATGAGGTACACTCTCTACTACCTGCCCTGGACTGACAAATATACCTGACCCGATGCAGGCGCCTACTGCTATCATAGTCAATCCATAGGTAGTGAGCTTTCGATCTAATGTGGCCATGTGATAAAGAAAGATAAAATCTGGTGAAATAAGATGAAAATGACGATAAATAAGTGTCATCATATTAATGGTGCCATTTATCTTCAAATAATTTATCCATGTGGACTTGGCAAAATTAGGAGTAGATATTGTAAAAAAATATTGTAGTGGTTGCAGCGTTTGTTCAGCATTTTTAGTCTTAAACCTTGAAAGCGTACGAAACTAAAATGCATTTTTGAACACCCACGTGCTCAATAATTATATAAAGCTATAAAAAAGAATACATGAAATATATATGGATCATAATGGTCTCTATGTTGGCATTGCTTTCGGGCTGCCATAAGGATACCTTTGAAGAATTTGAAACGGAAACAACAACGACTACTAGTGAAGATATTATTGTTTACAATAGTATGGAAGGTAAGATAGCTGGTATAGTATATGATGAAAATAATACTCCTGTAGATAATGCTATAATAGACATAAATGGACAATTAACACAAACGGATGAAGACGGGTTATTCTATTTGACTGACGCTGAATTAGACCCACAAGGTACCTATATAAAGGCTAATAAGGATGGATACATACTCGGTTCTGATATGATATATCCTAGTGAAGGAATCAATAGATCCTACATCCAGATGATGAAATTGTCTAGAGATAAAAATTTTGATGTAACCAATGGAGGAACAATTCAAATAGAGAGAGGTGGTTCAATTGAGTTCGAGCCCAACGCAATTCGTTCCGAACTTGGCAGTACATATACGGGTACAGTGTATGTTACTGCCAAGCGATTGGCTACTGACGATCCGCATATAGGAGATAAAATGCCTGGTGGATTAGTCGCGGAAGATAATGCTGGGCGTACTGTCGTACTTGCCACCTTGGGTATGGTCGCAGTAGAGCTCCGCGGCGAAAATGACGAGGAATTAAACCTTAAAGCAGGAAGTAAAGCGAAAATAAAATTTCCGATTGCAGCACAAGATCAGGCTAATGCACCAGAGACCATCCCACTTTGGCACTTCGATGAAGATAGAGGAATATGGATTGAGGAAGGAAGTGCGACCCGTGTAGGGAACGATTACATCGGTCAAGTTGCGCATTTTAGTTTTTGGAATTGTGATGCCCCATTTCCATTAATTAATTTATGCATGAATGTATACAATGAGGATGGTACTCCTGCTACTGATGTGCGAGCAACTGTGTGTGCAGGGAACCTTGGTGCAGCAAATAGCTATTCTTGCAATGGTGTGATAAATGGTAAAGTGCCCAAAAATCAACTTTTGACATTAAAGCTTTATGCTAATAGCTCTTGTGGAGAAATTATCTATGAGCAGGAGATAGGCCCATTTGGAAGTAATGTGAAATTGGATCCAATTACGCTATCTAGCTCCAACAAGTATACTTTATCAGGAAAGGTGATATGTGATGGCGTACCAGTAGTTAATTCTATGGTATTTATCACTTCAAATTCTTTTACGGACATAGTACAAACTGATGAACAAGGCTACTTCGTTTACAAAACGTGCTATGATGGATTGATAAAAGTCTATGGTAAAGATATAGATACGAATGAAGGTAGTCTGACGCAAGAAATTAATTTTGACGAGGCTAATCCATTTGCACTACTTACTTTCGACGTATGCTCTGACTGTACGTTTGAGGCGGAGATCATGGTAGAAGAAGGTTTACCTTGTGATAGCACATCTAATGTGATGGTGGTCGTGGCTGGTACGGGAAACTATACCTATAATTGGAATACTGGTAGCAATGATCCTAATCTTGGAGCTGTTACATCTGGTAGCTACGCAGTAACTATTGTAGAAGAGGGTACACAATGCAAGAAAGTTCTAACCATAGATGTGGTGAAAGAACAGATTTACCTTGACTGGACGTATGCATCAACGAGTGTCGATTGTGTAACTGGAGAAGGTGGCTCAATTACATTAAGCGTGTCAAATGGTGTGGAGCCATACGCTTATGAATGGTATGATAGTACTGGGACGTTGATTAGCACTGACAAAGATATTTCCAATCTTAGTGAAGGGATTTACGAAATAAATATCACTGATGCGAATGGTTGCGAAATATCTGGTAGAGTCAGCCTCGAAAGTTCTGGTCTAAATCTACAAGCAGGACAGAGAGAATATAGGATCACTTGTAATAATAACATTGTAATTATAGAGCCAGAATTTCCTGATAACAATTACGCTTATACCTGGCAAAGCCTAAATGGTATTGTTCAAGATACTAATAGAATCATAACACTACAAGAAGCAGGTGAGTTTTTGCTGACTGTTACCAATGCAGAAGGATGTACACAACAGTTTGAATATTATGTGACCGATGATACGACTTTCCCTCAAGTAGAATACGAATTAGATTGTGAAGGATACTTTCAATTTATAAACATTTTCACTTTCGCGACAAATGATTATTCTTTGGAAATAATAAGCTCTCAAGGACAGCTTATTCCTGTACAGGGTAATGTAGTAAACTACAATGTATTTGACTTAGGATTTAGCAGTTTTAGTATACACATTACGGACAATAATAATGGATGCCAGAACCAACAAACTGGCGAAATCGCTGGTGGATCTAATGAGCTCTTAGAGATTGTGAGTACCTCCCCTCCGACCTGTGAAGGATGTGATGATGGTTTTATAGATGCTAAATTTAAGGATAACTCAAATTGTCAATCATGCAAATTAGAAATATACACCAATAATGGAGACGGGTATGTACTAGTAACGGATATGAATAATAATAAACAACTTACTACTGGCACTTACTATGTGGCTATAAATGACGGTTCTGGGTGTGTTTCAGAGTTTCAAATAGTGGCATTTTAGTAGTAAAAATAACAGTGGCTATTAACAAAATTTAATATATTTTCATTGGAAGGAGATTTTCTCCTTCCAGTTTTGTATCTTTTATCTGAAAAACAACAGAATTATTTTTTGAACATCGATAAGATCATACAAGGATGCCAAAGTAAAGTACCCAAATGCCAAGAGGCATTGGTGAGACTTTATGCACCTATATTGATAAATATCTGTAAAAGATATGTGTATGACCCTGATTTAGCTTATGACGCCATGCAAGAGTGTTTTTTGAATACTTTTAAGTATATCGAAAAATACAGCGGTAAAGGCTCATTTGATGGTTGGATAAAACGTATTGCTGTCAATTGTGCCCTTGGGGTAAGGAAGAAAATGAAAGGCGAACTGTATATCCATGAGATGGATCAAGTGCTTCATATAACCACAGATATACCAGATGCTGTTGCAAGACTAAAAGAAGAAGAACTATTAAAGATTGTTGACGAGCTCCCAGAATCGTGTGCAGTGATTTTTAAGCTGTACGTATTAGAGGGATACCCGCATAAGGATATTGCCAAAATGCTGGGTATAAAAGAATCCTCTTCTAGATCACAATTGGCGAGAGGCAGAGAGAAACTCATCCTACGTTTGAGGAAGTTAGAGGAAAACGAATATAGAAGAATGGACAATTTATTTTTCCAAGTTCAACAAGGTTAATATGAATATTTTTGATTTTGAAAACAGGCTAAAAAGCCACACTGCGAATGCTAAAGGAGAGGTCGATATGGATCGCCTACTTAGTGATCTAAATCTAACACCAGCACCTAAGCGCTCAAATAGAAAATTATTTCTTCTCTTTGCTGCTGCTTTACTGGTTAGCTTCTCTGCTGTATCATACTACATGTTTAATACATCATCTAGCGTTCCAATTGTACATACAATACAATCTGACAACACCGATGCCACTGCAGAGCAATCCTCAAATATTATAAATGAAAAGACAATACAAGAGATAGGCACTGCAACTTCAAAGACATCTAGGATTGATAATAAAGTAAATCAAGCGCAATCAACAAAATCCAACAATTCAACTTCGAAGGTCATTTCTCAATTAAATCCCGAAATACAAAGCACACAAATAGAAGCGAAAGATCTAACTCCCGAGACAGAAGAGTACCCTACCTATAATTCTGTTATAATAGGGGAAGACAATTCGCAAAAACGTGCACCTAGTCCATTACCAGCCAGAGATATTTCTATCTTAAATACAAATATTATTTCCGCTCCATTGCAAAATAGGGAATCACTTAACATCATAGATAGAGAAGCCCAAGAGGAAGAATTATCCTCCCTCAAAATAGCATCTAACGATAAAAGATCAAATCAAAATATTGCTTTCCTGCCGCCTCTAACAAATCAATTATTGAAGAATGAAAATTCGAAATTTGCCAATAAAGGCAAAGATTGCCCACGATTTGGCAATAGAGCTTGGCACTTGTCTATTATTCCTGAAGTCGGATACGCGTTACCCATGAAATCTTTAGTTTTAAATGATTCGGATTTTCAAGACATTTATGATGAGAGAGTGCAGAACGAAACTTCCATAGAAGGCATTCACGCCTCATTGGCTTTTCAGTTTAAGAGCCATGTCACTGGTCTTTATATAAAGCCAGGGGTGTCTTATGCAAGATTTACAGAGAGACTAGACTTTAGTCGGACAGCCACTAAGATTGATACGACCATAGGTATTATCTCTACTACGATTAGTCAGACAGGTGATACATTAACTGAAATCAGAGGGGAGATATATGAAGAAATTGAAATTACAAGTAAAGAGAGAGTGCATTATGAGTTGCATCACTTTGACTTACCGATTGCGATTGGTTATAGTTTTGTAGTAGACAAGTTCACCATTGATTTAGAAGGTGGGATAAAATTTAATTTTTTACAAAAAACCAGTGGCAATATATTGCATGCAGAGAAGGAATATTTAGCACTAGATAAGAATCAACAGCAATTTAAAAATTCATTTGGTCTTGGTTTTTTTGGTGGTTTATTACTCAAGAGACAAATTAGCAGTCATACGGAGTTTTATATAGCACCTCGCTTTACCTTCAATACCTTAGCCGTGTCATCGAATAAGAATCCTATCAATCAAAAGTATAATGTACTCGGTCTGCACGTAGGCTGTATATATGCTATCTATTAACGGTTAACCTCTGCTCACCTAAAGTATTCCGAAAATAAATGTTATCGCAAATTATGCTATAGAGCAACAAGATTTTTTCTATTTTTGGCAAAAAGCAATATATGTCGTCCTCCAAGATAGAGAAAGTACCAATGCAAAAATTAGATAGTCTAAATCAGGTAGCAGAATTTCACTGTACTTTTAAACACCCTATAGTAGATCAACCAGCTATTCCAAAGAAGGATAGAGCGGACTTGCGCGTACGACTGATCGCCGAAGAGTTGGATGAACTAAAAGAGGCTATTGCCAATAATGATATGGTGGAAGTAGCGGATGCACTCTGTGATATACAATATGTCTTATCGGGAGCTGTATTAGAGTTTGGCCTTGGTGACAAATTCGTAGAGCTTTTTGAAGAAGTTCAACGCTCCAATATGAGCAAAGCTTGCAATAATTTGGACGAAGTAAACGCCTCCATCAAGTACTATAAAGAAGTAAAAGGAGAAGATTGCGAATACAGAAAAGAAGGAGGTAAATTTCTCTTATTTCGTTCATCAGACCAGAAAACATTAAAATCAATCAACTACTCCCCTGCTGATATTAAGTCTATCCTAGAAGCTTAATCTCTATCCAATGCTGAAATTTTATTGCTGAACGAGGAGAGCATTTCCGCACTCGTCCCTATCTTATATTTCACTACTCGCCTATCTCTATCGAGTAATATATAGGTAGGATAATACTCGACTTTATACTTCGATAGGATTACATCTCTAAGATAAGCAACTTCTAAACCGATCTCTTCTAACTGCATCATTTCTTTTTTAGTATAGTCAGACTTCAGGGCAAAGAAGTAAAAACGGACGTCTTTATTTTTTCCAAAATCCAGTAGTCCAGATAATAAATCCTTTTCCATAGCATTGTATTTGTGCGCTCCACCCACGATAAAAACGACCAGCTTATCAGCATCCATTTTATCGTCTATTTTCTCCCGATTACGTAACTTAAACTTATAGCTAATCTTTTTTCTATTTAGCTTAAATAAAGAGGTCGATTCTTTTACAATTATATCTTCGTCAAATTGACTACGCAGGTCTTCAGGAAATACCTCCGTCCTCACATTATAGTCATCGATGGAAAATGTTTGCTTGGTAGCCATTGTCGGAAATATTGACTTTGCCTGATACGTCACCCGACCATACACCTCATCGATAAATGTGTATTGCATAGCGTAGCCACTTACCTGCGTAAATGGAGAAAAGTTTACACCAAACGAATCCGTTGTATAGATCTCGACAGTCGTATTTTTGTATATTATTTCGTACCGCTTACAAAGCATTCCGGCTATCTGATACACTCTTTCATCTATACTATTGGTCACCAAAGTCGGTATCTGCTGCATTCGATTCTTGACTGCTACTGGCTGCCCAGCATCTTTCAAGAAGAGTTGAAAATCGAGCAATTCATTGAGATAGTAAAGATGAATTTCGTCTACATCCGCTGCATATTTATTTAGTGTTAATACTTTGTCGGGACTGACAATATGCACTGACTCGTAAGGCAATTTGTATTTGTAACTGGACAGACTATCCAAATTTTCAACGAAGACCTGATAGGTAATCTCTATCACGTGGATATCACCATTCGCACGTAAAGATGAAAAATTAAGCACAGCCAAGTAAAAAATAAAAGTGATTCTAAGCATTGCAAAGCCAAATTTTGAAGCAGTCTACTTTGTAAATATAATTATTTTTAAGAAGTGCTACTAACATCTATAAATTTCAAATTTTATTAGCTCATTTTTCATTAGATTTTATTTTGGGTGTGCCCCTTAGGCCTTCTGCACCACCCCGCGCAAGGGTCGCGTCATCCAGGGGTCCACATTCGTTCCCGTCCCGCAGCTGGCATAGCTTCCAAGCCTTACGCTGCGTGACTGCTCCTACCGTCGCACCCTTCCTACCGCTCACACAAGGAATTAATAATAACAGTTGACCGACCTTCCAAGGCGTTATTTATAAAAGATATAACTTTAGTAGTGTTTATCAACTAGCTAGTTTGTATCTTCATAATGAGCTAAATGTCACGACAAATTGCAAAGCGCTAATATAAATACTTGTATTTTCTTTCTGGGAAAAAGGAGTCGTCTTGCATTAATAATTTTGATGCTTAATTTTCCTACTATTTTATCTAGCCAGTCTGTAGGGTACGAACTCCCTCCCAAGCAATCATTTGAAACAATCCCTTTTGAGTATATTAATGGTTTTATCGTAGTTGATGTTATATTCAATAAAACATTTCCACTTAAATTTATTCTTGATACAGGTGCGACTAATACTATTATCAGTAAAAAGAATATTGTCCAATTATTTGATATGCCATTCGGGCGCACATTTCAAGTATATGGAGCCGATCTAAGCACGGTCTTATATGCGCACCTAGTAAAGTCAGTGCACCTTGCCACAGAGGCACTTGTGGCACCTAGCCAAGATATTCTAGTCCTTGAGGAGGATTATTTCAATTTTCATAGAGTCACAGGATTAGAGATACATGGTGTACTCGGAGCAGATATGTTCGCAAGGTTTAGAATGAAGATAGACTTTAAACATAAGATCATCACTTTGCATAATGAGAAGTCAAAAAAGCTAAAGATTAAAGGATTCCAATCTGTAGAGATGGTAGTACAGAAATCAAAGCCATACATTGTCTGCCAAACTACTTTGTCAAATGAAACCGTATTAGATACCAAATTATTGATAGATACTGGCGCATCTACCGCATTGATGTTAAATACTAGTACAGACGAAAGTTTAGTATTACCACCTAAGATTATTCCAGGCAATCTTGGCCTAGGCCTAGGGGGTGTAATAGAAGGCTATATAGGAAGGGTGCCCTATCTAGAATTGGGATCCAACATGCTAGAAAACGTAGTATGCCGATTTCAAGAGGTCACACCACATGATTCCTTAAGTCTTGTATTTAGGAATGGTATCATTGGGAATTTTATACTTGATCGATTTACAGTTATACTTGATTACCCAAATCAACGGTTATATATCAAGCCCAATAAAAAATGGACACGCAAATTTATCTTCGACAAGAGTGGTATAAATTTCATTTCCATTGGACTTGGAAAGAAAACATATTATGTAAATTCATTGATTGAGCACTCCCCCGCAGCTCTGGCAGGTGTCGAGTCAGGCGATATCATCCTTAAAGTTAATCATAAGTATAGCGCAATGATGTCATATGATAAGATTAAAAAGTCTTTTCAAGGCAAAACAGGCAAAACGATAAAGCTTAAACTAAAGCGGGGAAAAGAGAAAATAAAGGTAGACTTTAAGCTGAAAGACTTGATTTAAGCTCGCATTTGTAGATATAATATTGTATATTTGCGTCCATTTTGAAATAAAAACCTAATACTATGTTTGCAATTTTGACAATAGCTGGTCAGCAATTCAAAGTCGAGGAAGGTCAACAGATTTTCGTCCACCAGTTATCTGCCGAAGAGGGCGACAACGTTACTTTTGACCAGGTTCACCTGATCGGTACCGACTCTTCAGCCCAAATAGGAAAGCCCCTATTATCAGGCGCTTCCGTAAAAGCTACTGTTCTTGGCCATGAAAAAGGCAAGAAAGTAATCGTCTTCAAAAAGAAGAGACGTAAAGGATACCGTGTAAAAAACGGTCACAGACAACATTTTACTAAAATTAAGATTGACAGCATAGTCGGTTAATTCACAAAACTTTATAAGTAATGGCACATAAAAAAGGTGTAGGTAGTACAGATAATGGACGTGACAGCATAAGTAAAAGATTAGGCGTAAAGCTTTTTGGTGGCCAATTGGCTAGAGCAGGTAATATCATTATCCGCCAGAGAGGTACCCGATATCATGCTGGTCCAAATGTGTACTTAGGTAAAGATCATACAGTTCACGCATATATAGATGGACGTGTATCCTTTTATAAGGGAAAGAAAAACAGAACATTTGTCAGCATTATTCCATTGGAAAATGGAGAAGCTTTAGTTCCAGCTAAGCCAGTAAGAGAAAAGACAGCTAAACCTGCTGCTCCTGCGGCACCAGCTGAAGCTTCAGCAAAGCCAGCAACTCCAGTGGACGCTACTATTAAGACAGCAGCACCTGCTCCAAAGCAAGAGGCGCCAAAAGCTACACCACCACCTGCAGCTAAAGCGGCTAGTAGTGATAAGATTGCTTTTGATGGAAAAAAATATGCTCCAGACGATTTAAAGATCGTAGAAGGTATAGGTCCTAAGATTTCCGAACTGCTGATAGCAGGTGGTATCAATACTTGGAGCGAACTAGCTGGAACAGATACAGAGAAAATAAAAGGTCTTCTCGCAGAGGCTGGTTCTAGATACCAAATGCACGATCCTACAACATGGCCAAAGCAAGCAAAATTTGCTGCTGATGCCAATTGGGATGAATTAAAGAAATACCAAGATCATTTAGATGGCGGTGTTGATCCTGATGCGGCAAAATAATTTGTCGTATAAGTGTAATTTTGTGTATATTTACAATAGTTTTAGTTTTCATAGCTTTATATTTTTGTTGGGCCGTGCTCTTTGAGTACGGCTTTTTCAATTTATAGAATGAGCCATGGATACGATAGATAGATGCTACTCTTTCATTCTCAGTAGACATATGTATTAATCTATGTTTTATGTGATCTACTTCGCATTTTTCACCATCAATTATTAAAGCATAGCCATGAGAATTTTAGGTCCAAGATTTTCCAAGTAATTAATGCTGCTTCGATAGTTGCAGTTACATTTTTTATGTATACAAAGAGAATATGCGGTATATTCTTGTTATCAATTCGTCATATTTCTAACAAAAGGATCACGTCAAATTGGATAACACTTTCACGATTACACAGTTTTGAATCCCATCCCTATGGTATTACCCCCTTTCTTGATAGCTGGACGTATCTTCAAAGTTAGCTTCGCATACTTGATAAACCTTAAATAATTTTGGGATGTTCGTATGAAAGACGGCTCGTACATCATAGTGGCACTATTGTATATTGTGATTTGAATTTTGCATCAGTTGGTCACACCCACGGCTAGTGATATTCAAGCTACTCTATATATATCTCCTCTTACTTATGAATATGCCTACTCTGCGGACAAGCGCTGCGAAATGGTGCTGCCTTTTTGCAGCAGTCCGACTGGGTGGTGCGATGGATAGGAAGCGAGGACCGAGGCGAATGCCGAGTCATGTAGCATCTACCGTTTATACATAAGTGTTATGGAGTTCTGATAGACCATCCAAGAAATAAGTTAGAGAATCTCTCTAAACC
>ENA-ORXM01000702-ORXM01000702.1-marine-metagenome-genome-assembly--contig:-NODE-702-length-54518-cov-8.349589_pt1 | contig 54518 bp, 52 predicted proteins | sample MGYA00237867_ERZ511480 | MGnify/ENA primary metagenome ERZ511480 (study PRJEB26309, sample SAMN06266103) | marine metagenome | isolation source: Algal blade | place: United Kingdom:Sidmouth, United...
TCTTCGTCATGGAACGTATGAAGCAGACCACAGCCTTGCCGCATCATTGTCTCGACGTCGTCTGATCGATGCCGTGGAGCTCTGCGACGTGCGCACCATCTTCGTCATGGAACGTATGAAGCAGACCACTGTCTTGCCGCATCATTGTCTCGACGTCGTCTGATCGATGCCGTGGAGCTCTACGACTCGCGCACCATCTTCGTCATGGAACGTATGAAGCAGACCACAGCCTTGCCGCTTCATTGTCTCGACGTCGTCTGATCGATATCAGCGGGCCAGCACGATGATGGCTTCGTGTTCGATGGTGGCCACGGGCTCGTCGTTGGCGTAGATCCGCATGTCGACCAGGGCACGCTCGCCGGCCCGGGAATCGAAACGCTGTAGCAGGTTCGACTCGACCCGGACCTCGGCCCCGATCGCGGCGACCCCTTCGTGAAAGATCTTGCTGCGTACATGGATCCAGGGCCCTGTCACCAGGTTGTCGATGAAGACCTGGTTGGCGAGTTGTGCCCACGTCACCGGGTGTGCAATCTGTTGTTCGGCGTAGATCGCCAGGTCATCGCCACATCGCAGGGCGTAGTCGATGTGCTCGTCGGCGAGCCGGGTTGTGAGCGCCTGCAACGGCTCGCCATCTCGCACGGGGGGCGCTTGGGCCTGTCGCCACAGTCGCAGCGATGACTTGGCGTCGCCAGCTACGCATGCGCTGACCACTGATTCACCCTCGTCGGTGGTCGTGACGGCGCACTCGATGTCGTCGTTGTCGAAAACCGGCCGACGCAAGTGCAACTCGCCGCCACCTCGGCTGAGCCAGTCGTCTCCCCACGCGGCTGTCGGGGGATGGGTCATGTAGGCGTAAATCGTGGTGCCGGCGACAAGTGCGCCCGGAAACCCGGCCGCCCGAGCGCCGGCATCGGTGTGAATGGGGTTGTCGGCATGGTCGGGCAGATTGATTGCCCTGGTTGACCAGTTCGAGAGTGGGGCGGGAGTCGACATGACAAGACCTTTCCGTCTCCGACCCTAATGGGCTCGTCGCCGGACAGAAGAAGCGCCGCAGGTTCAGGTCAATATGCCAGGCAGGACGTCGAGGCCGATCAGGTACAACACGCCCAGGCCGATGCTCATCACGCTGACGATCACTGCCAGGGTGGCGTAGACGGGAAAGCTGCGTTCCGCGTGTAGTAGCCCGGCACCGGCCATGCCGGCGATTATCGCATTGGCGATGATCAAGCCGAGTACCCAGGTGGCGAGCAGGATCAGCCCGAACGAGACCCCGACCGCGGCAGTGGAAGCAACGAAGATGGCGATTTGGGTCGGGCTCTCGACACCCACGCCGTGCAGCATGCCGATGCCTGTGGCTGCGCCGTTGCCATAGCGCGCCGTGGCATCGGCGGGCAACGCAAGTTCGTGACTGTGGCTGTGACCGTGACTATGGCCGTGGTTCAACCGCTCGCGAGCGGCACGCCAACCCGTGAGCGCCGGCGCTGGTTCGAGTGCAGCCATATGGGCGTCGGCGTGTGGCCGGGTGTGCGCATGGTCATGGGCATGGTGCTGATCATGGTCGCCGGTGGTGAGCGCCCCATGATCGTGGTCATGGTCGTGATCGTGTTCGACGGTGATCGTGCGATCGCCCGTGGCGGCACCGCGCACCTTGCGCATGCCTGCGAACGTGCCGTCGATCATGAGCATCCAGCGACTGCGCAATCGAAAGTCGCGACCTTTGCGCATGAGCTCGATCAGAATCCAACCACCCAATACGATGAGCGTGACACCAACGACTCGACCCATCCACATGTCCAACCCGTCGGGGATGGCCAGCCCAAACGCAATTGCAATAGTCCCCAGCGCGAATACCACGATGCCGTGGCCCACCGCATAGAGCATCGACAGCAAGAAACCACGGCGACGGGTCTCTGCGGTGCCGCTCAGGTCGGCAATTGCAGCGATGTGGTCCCAGTCGACGCCATGGCGCAGCCCGAGCGTGAATGATGTCAGCAACAGCCCCAAAGACACACTCCCGTGTATCCCGTGCCGGTCGGTCGCTGCAACCTGCGGCGGGCACTATTTCGCCGAGCAGGTGCCATAGCTGGTGTCGTAGCTGGTGACGAGGTGCGGTTTGGGCGAGTGCAGCGACGTTGCTCACGAGGCAGCAGTAACCGGAACTCCTCGGGGCGCAATCGTGGTTTCGGGTAACGCCATGAGTGGCGTCGAAGTGCCGTGCATGTCCATGCACGCGCTGACGGTCGCGAGCTAGCTTTTGAAACATGACCTGGACGGCGACAGATTTCACCATGACCTGTGAATCGACTGGCACTGCGCACGCCGTTTCGGTCACGACTCCTTTCCGCTACGAGTCGTTGGACGCAGCACCGTTGATCTTGTGCCTCGACGGAGCGTGGACGGCGGGCACGGTGCGAGACGCCACCCGCATCATGTCCATGAGCGGTGAAGCACCCGAAGCCGTCGTGGCTGGTCTGTCGTTCGCCGATGATTCGATGGGCGACTATCTACGCAGTCGAGCTCGATGGTTCAGCCCGACCGAGTGGGTGCCACCCGAAGAGACCGGTGTGAAAGACATAGGGCCCGAGGACACCGGCCAGGCGCTCACCTATCTGGCGTTCATCCGAGACCAGATCCTGCCAAGGCTGCGCACCGATTGGAGAGTTTCTGAAACCTGGCTGGTCGGTCACAGCTTCAGCGCGCTCTTCGGCCTGCGGGCTTTGCTTCATGAGCCGCGTCTGTTCGACAAATATCTGTTGGCGAGTCCTTCGATCTGGTGGGATGAACGCACCATGCTCGACACCGAAGCCGACTACGCCGCCACGCACGATGATCTGCCCGCTCGCATGTTTCTGTCGGCAGGTCGAGACGAAGACACGCTCACGGGTTTCAACATGTGTGACAACGTGATCGAGATGGCCGCCCAGCTTGAGTCACGCAACTATCTCGGGCTCGAACTGGCGCACCAGATCTTGCCGGCCGAATCGCACAGCTCCACGATCGGAGCTGCAGTCAGCCAGGGTCTGCGCTACCTGCACTGCGGCCCGGATTAGTGCCGCCCGACAAGCGCGTTGAAGCTGCTTGTCCATGCGATCCAGTTGTGCGCCGATCTGGCGAATGCCAGGGCGATCGAAGGCGAACGGTGAAGCAGGGGCAGTCGAGTGCGAGTGGTCACGCAGGGCAGTTGAAGGCGAGCAGCAACTCGAGAACAACTAAGGTCAGCGCATGGTCGAGATCAGCTCAGGGACAGCTCGTAACGGTGACATCGAATTGCCATGGATACGGCACGAAGTCGGTGGTGGTCAGCCGCTGCTGCTCGTCAATGGCTTGAGTAGCCCGCTGGTCTCCTACGAAGAGGGGTTCGTGAGCGAGTTGAACCAGCGCGGGTTCGACGTTGTCCGCTTCGACAACCGCGACGCCGGTCGGGCAACGTCGACCAGTGGCGGCTATGTACTTGCAGATCAGGCCAACGACGCCATCGCTGTCATCGACGCCGTCGGGTGGGAAACAGCCCACGTGTTCGGCATGTCGATGGGTGGCATGATCGTGCAGCAGTTGGGTATCGACCATGCCGATCGCCTTCGCTCGATCACCTCACTCATGTCGAGTACCGGCAACCCCAAGTTCGGCAGCGCCACGAAAGAAGCCCAGGCCGCATTGCTGCAACCGTCGCCCACCGAGCGCGAAGCATGGCTTGACCAGCGGGTCGAGACCGAGCAGATCTGGGCATCACCGGATCACTGGACCGAAGCCGGAAGTCGGGCCAAGGGTGCGCTCATGTTCGACTACGGCGTGCAGCCCCGCAACACCGTGCACCAGTACAACGCCATCGTGAAGTCGCCTCGTCGCGAAGACGCATTACGCACCGTCACGGTGCCCACCCTGGTCATGCACGGCACCGTCGACACATTGATCACGCCACCCGGAGGCGAACGCACGGCCGAGGTCATGGCGAACGCCACGTTCATCCCGCTCGAAGGAATGGGTCACGATCTGCCTGCCTTCTACTGGCCGATCATTGCTGGCCATGTGGCCGAACTCGCCGCTAGCGTGGCGTGATTCTCGCGTCATGACCGAGTTCTTCACCACCGTTTCTTCACCGATTGCCTTCGAGGGCCCCGACTCCGACAACCCGTTGGCGTTCCGGTGGTACGACGCCGACCGAGTTGTGGGCGAGCGCACCATGGCCGAGCATCTGCGGTTTGCCGTGGCCTACTGGCACAGCTTCAACTGGGATGGCTTCGACATCTTTGGCGCAGGGACCATGGATCGCCCATGGCTGAAGGAGGGGGCCCATCCCATCGACCAAGCCAAGGAGAAGATGGCGGCGGCGTTCGAGTTCTTCGAGAAGCTGGGCGCGCCGTATTTCTGTTTTCACGATGTCGACATTGCTCCCTCGGGCAACACGTTTCGCGAACATGCGTACCATCTCGACGAAATGGTCGACGAAGCCGCTCGCCATATGGAGCGCACCGGAGTTCAGTTGTTGTGGGGCACCGCCAACCTGTTTTCGCATCCACGGTTCCAGGCGGGCGCAGCCACGAACCCCGATCCCGAGGTCTTCGCCTACGCGGCAGCGCAGGTCAGCCAATGTCTCGAAGCCACGCATCGGCTGGATGGCGAGAACTATGTGCTCTGGGGCGGGCGCGAAGGGTACGAGACGCTTCTCAATACCGACTTGGCCCGCGAGCTCGATCAGATGGCTCGATTTCTGCACCTGGTCGTCGACCACAAACGCAAGATCGGGTTCCAGGGCATGTTGTTGCTCGAGCCAAAACCGTTCGAGCCGACAAAGCACCAATATGACTACGACGTTGCGGCGTGTCATGCGTTTCTCGAGAAGTACGACCTGATGGGTGAGATCCATGTGAACATCGAGGTCAACCACGCCACCCTTTCCGGCCATGATTTTGCGCACGAAGTGGCAGCAGCGCATGCCGCCGGCATCTTCGGCAGTGTTGACGCCAACGCGGGCGACGATCGACTCGGTTGGGACGTCGACCGGTTCCCCGTGTCGGTCGAGTCGATGACGCTGGGTATGTACGAGATCTTGCGCGGCGGAGGGTTCACCAGCGGCGGTCTGAACTTCGACGCCAAACTGCGGCGCCAGTCGAGCGCTCGAGACGACCTTTTCCACGCTCACATCGGCGGCATGGACACCATGGCCCGAGCACTGCTTGCTGCCCATGCCATGATCGACGACCAAACACTCAGCGCCGTCATCCACGAGCGATATGCAGGGTGGAGTGGCACGCTCGGACACGACATCATGGCGGGCAACGCATCACTCGAGTCGTTGCGTGACCATGTCCAGATGAGCGTCGAGCCCACGCCGGTGTCGGGCCGCCAAGAGATGCTCGAGAACCTCGTGGCTCGCTATGTCGAGCGAGCACGCTGACACCGAGTTCATGAACGCCGAACTGTCGTTCACGTTTCGCCCATTCGCCGTCAGTGATTTCGCGATGATGCACGGGTGGTTGAACGAGCCGGGCGTGGTGCGATGGTGCTAAGCCCCTGCAGCCTCATGATCCTGAGCCGCTCGGAGTGCACGTGATGCCGACGGGTGGACGCAGGTGCTACTGTCTCTTTATGGAGATTATGTGCCCAGGATGTGGATGGAAGCCTCAACTGTCATCGAGGTGGCGGTGCGCCGTGGGCTGCTCTCATATATGGCACACGTTCGAAACGCACGGCGTGTGCCCGGCGTGTGCCAGGCAATGGCATCACACCGCATGCCCGGCGTGTCGTACCTTGCATCGGCACCGCGACTGGTACCACGAGGTCGACGTCAGAGATCACCAGCCGACGTCGGATCTTCTGATCGATCTCGTAGCTGATGCCTCGACGGTAGAACCGGTCCTGTAGCTGCTACCCGGGCGCCTCGTCTGGTCGCCGGCGAGAGCTCGGCCGAGGAAGGCTTCTTCGTCGGCCACCCAACGTTGCGACGTCGGATGGTCGACCACGAATCCTTGTGATCCATGGAATGCTCCGGGGTACACATGCAGTTCGCACGCCACGCAGGCCCGGCTGAGCGCAGTCGCAAGGCGGGGCAATTCCACCGAGTCTGGCCGGTTGGATCTCGGCACTACTGTGTGTCGACGAAGATCTGGTGCTCGGGCTGTGAATGGAAGCCGCAACCGTCACCCAGGTGGGTCTGCGCAGGCGGCTGTCGTTACCGCTGGAACACGTTCGACACCGGCGGTGTGTATCCGGCCTGCGCCAAGGTGTGGACGCCACCCAATGCCTGAGTTGTCACAATCGGTATCCACCTGTCGACTGGTATCACGCCGACGGAGAACACCCGCTGGCGACCCATGATCTCATCGATCTCGTGTCCGGTGTACCGGTGGTGGAATCGGTTGCGTAGTGGCGAGCGTTGGCGCAGGGCTGGCTCGATGCAGCGTCTTCGCCTGGTGGGGTGGCAGACTGGCCACTCTGTTGCAACATGCTGGGAGACCCTGTGAAAACTGACTTGTTGATCGGTGGCGAGTGGCGCCCCGGAAGCGCCGGCGAGCGAATCGAAGTAGTCGATCCGTCGAACGGCGAGGTGATCGAGTCGGTTGCGGCGGGCAATGCCACCGATGCGTCGGCTGCTGTCGATGCCGCAGCGGCAGCACAATCAGGTTGGGCGCAGACGGCGCCACGAGTACGAGCCGAGATTCTTCGAAACTGCTGGCAAACACTCATGGAGCACAGCGATGAACTCGCCGACCTGATCGTCAAAGAGAACGGCAAGCCTCGTTCCGATGCCGTGGGTGAGGTGTCCTACGCCGCAGAGTTCTTCCGCTGGAATGCCGAAGAGGCTGTTCGCATTCAAGGGTCGATTGGCATGGCTCCGGGCGGAGACAAGCGCATCATCGTGCAGCACCCGCCGATGGGCGTGGTGGTCATCGTCACTCCGTGGAACTTCCCGGCCGCGATGATCACTCGCAAACTGGCACCAGCACTGGCCGCGGGAAATGCGGTGGTGATCAAGCCACCGGCCGAGACCCCACTTACTGCGCTGCGGGTTGCCGAATTGTGCGAAGAGGCAGGTGTGCCCGCAGGTCTCATCAACGTCGTCGCGGCGCAAGATCCCGGCGCATGGTTCGACGCTGCGGTCGAGAACAAGGCGACCCGCATGGTGTCGTTCACCGGCTCGACCAACGTGGGTCGTATGTTGCTACGTCGTTCTGCTGATCGGGTCCTGAAGACCGTGATGGAGCTGGGCGGTAACGCACCGTTCATCGTGTTCGACGACGCCGACATCGAGGCTGCGGTCAGCGGTGCCATGGTCGCCAAGATGCGACACAGCGCCGAGACCTGCACGGCTGCCAACCGCTTCTACGCCCATGCCGACATCGCTGGCGAGTTCACTACCAAACTTGCCGCCGCCATGTCCGAAGTCAAGGTCGGGAACGGCTTGGCCGACGGAGTCGACTGTGGTCCGATGATCACCGCCAAGGCGGTCGAGAACATACATGACCTGGTGCAGGCTGCGGTCGCCAACGGTGCGGTCGCCGAGTTGGGTGGCAACCCGATCGATGGCCCCGGCTTTTTCTATGAGCCCACGGTGCTCGCCAACGTGGCCCACAACTCACCCATTGCGGGCGAGGAGATCTTCGGCCCGATCGCACCGGTCATTCCGTTCACCAACACCGACCAGATGATCACCGAAGCCAACGACACCGAAATGGGATTGGCGGCATACGTGTACACCGAGGACTTGCGGCGAGGCCTGCAGGTCAGTGAACGATTGCAGAGCGGCATGGTGGGCCTGAACCGCGGCGCCATGAGCGATCCGGCAGCACCATTCGGCGGCATGAAGCAGTCGGGTCTGGGGCGTGAAGGTGCCAGCGAGGGCATCTACGAGTTCTGCGAAACCCAATACATCGCCGCCAACTGGTAGCCGAGCAGCTTCTCTATCCGGTCAGGCACGAGGCAGACTGTCACCATGGCTGCACCCCTGATGGACCGGTACCCATCAATCAGTGATCTCGAGGCACGTGCTCGCAGGCGCATGCCCTTCTTCAGCTGGGAGTATCTGGCCAGCGGCACCGGAGCTGACCAGGCGGTGCAACGCAACGCCGATGCGTTGGCCGAGATCACGCTGGTACCGCAATTGCTCAAGGGCAAGTTCGACCCCGCAGTCGAGACCGAACTGTTCGGCATCAGCTACGCGTCGCCGATCGGTATTGCGCCGGTCGGACTGACCGGACTGATCTGGCCCGGTGCCGACCAAGCCTTGGCTGCTGCTGCTGCCGACCGCCGTATCCCGTACTGCATGAGCACTGTGTCCACCACGCAGCCCGAAGATGCTGGACCAGCAGCCGACGGCATGGGATGGTTCCAGCTCTATCCGCCTCGCCAAGCCGACATGCGAATCGATCTGATCGAACGGGCCCAGGAATCGGGATTCACCACACTCGTCGTGACTGCCGATGTGCCTGCTCGCAGCCGACGCGAGCGCCAGGTCAAGGCCCGGATCCGCGTCCCACCAAAGATCGGTCCCAAGCTGATTGCACAGTCGGCAATGAACCCGGCATGGTCGATGGGCGTGCTGCGTCACGGCCTGCCGCGCTTCCGCACGCTCGAAAAATACGTCGACAAGGCAACCATGCAGAACATCGCCGGCTTCGTCGGCGCCAGCCTGGGCGGCACGTTGTCCTATGACTACCTGTCCGATGTTCGCAACGAGTGGCGTGGCCCGCTCGTTGTCAAAGGCATCCTGGACCCGAACGACGCCGAGCAAAGTCTGGATTGCGGCGTCGACGCCATCTGGGTGTCGAACCATGGCGGGCGTCAACTCGACGGCGCGCTCGCAGCAATCGACGCCTTGCCGGCAATCCTGGAGCAGATCGATGGGCGCGTCCCTGTCATCTTCGACAGTGGGATACGGTCCGGCCTCGACGTGGCCCGAGCGTTGGCCATGGGCGCAGATTTTGTCTTTGCCGGTCGAGCTTTCCTGTTCGGTGTGGCTGCTCTGGGCGCACCCGGCGCCGGCCATGCCTACGACGTGCTCGCCGACGAACTCATCAACGTCATGGCCCAAACCGGCTGTCGACAACTCGCCGACCTACCCCTGCGCCTGAACCACCGTCACTAGCTCACCCGGCATTCTTCCGCACCCCTGCTAGATCTCTTCGGCCACGCCGGCGGGAAGTATCTCGATGAGCAGGTCGCCGGGTTCGACCGCCGCTGCGGGCGGCACGACCACTCGCGACACGGTGCCGCCGACCGATGCAGAGATGGCTGATTCCATCTTCATGGCCTCGATCACGGCCACCGAGTCGCCGGCTTCGACCACATCGCCCGGCGCCACATTCACATTGACCACACCGCGGAATGGTGCGGGCACATGGCCGGGATTGTGCGCACTGGCCTTCTCGCTCTCGACCAGGTTCGACGACGCCTGACGGTCGCGTACATCGATCGGCCGGAACTGACCGTTGAGCCGGAACACGACCGAGCGAATGCCATCGTCATTGGGCTCGCCGACCGCTTCGAGGCCGACCAGCACTTTCACGCCGGGACGTAACTCGACGGTGCGGTCTCCCTGATTCAGATCGAGTCCGTACCAGAAGATGCGCGACGGCAGCACCGCCAGGTTTCCGTAGCGAGCGGCTTGCTCTTCGTGATTCGCCGCCGGACCGGGCAGCAGCAGGCGATTCAGCACCTTACGGACATCGTCGCCCTGTAGTGCCGCTTCGTCGGCCGGGTCGAGCTCGACGGGAGTGGGGGTGTATGTGCGCCCCACCAAGGCCTTGGTGCGGAAGGGTTCTGGGAAGCCTCCGGGCGGCGTGCCCAGTTCACCGTGCAAGAACTTGATGACGCTCTCGGGGAGATCGACGGACTCGGGGTCGGATTCGAGTTGATCAGGGGTCGCCCCTGATGCGACCAGGTGAAGTGCGAGGTCGCCAACGACCTTCGAGCTGGGCGTGACCTTGATTGGTCGCCCGAGCATCACGTTGCACGCCGCATACAAATCTTCGACCTCTTCGAAGCGATCACCGAGACCGAGAGCGATTGCCTGCTGCCGAAGATTCGACAGTTGGCCACCGGGAATCTCGTGCTTGTACACGGTGCCAGTAGGGGCCGTCAGGCCGGCCTCGAACGGCTTGTACATGGCGCGTACCGCTTCCCAGTAGGGCTCGAGCCGGCCGACGGCGTCGAGTGACAATCCCGTGTCGCGTTCGGTGAACTCGGTGGCGGCAATGATGGCGGACAACGATGGTTGGCTGGTCATGCCAGACAGCGGGGGAGCAGCGCCATCGACGGCATCGACGCCGGCATCGACCGCAGCAACATAGGTCGCAAGCTGGCCGCCGGACGTGTCGTGGCTGTGCAGGTGCACTGGTGTGTCGAAGCGTTCTCGTAACCCGCTGATGAGCTCGGTGGCAGCGGGTGCTCGGAGCAGACCGGCCATGTCCTTGACGCACAAGATGTGGGCGCCGGCCTGGACCAGGTCGTCGGCCACGCCCAGGTAGTAGTCGAGCGTGTACAGCTCTTCGCTCGGATTGGTGAGGTTGCCCGAGTAGCAGATCGTGCCCTCGGCTATTGCGCCGACTTCGATGGCCGCTTCGATTGCCGGGCGCATCTGCTCGATGTCGTTGAACGCATCGAATACTCGAAAGATGTCGACACCGGTGCGGTGAGCTTCGGCCACGAAGGTGCGCGCAACGACATCGGGGTACGGCGAGTAACCAACGGCGTTGCGACCACGGATGAGCATCTGCAGACAGAGATTCGGGGCCGCCTCGCGCAACGCTTCGAGCCGCTTCCACGGGTCCTCGTGCAGGAAGCGCAAGGCCACGTCGAAGGTGGCGCCACCCCAACATTCGAGGCTGAGTAGCTGCGGCAGGGAGTGGGCGATCGCTTCTGCACCGCGAGTCAGGTCGATGCTGCGCACTCGGGTGGCCAGGATCGACTGGTGGGCATCGCGAAGGGTGGTGTCGGTGACTGCCAGCGCAGTCTGGTCACGCAACGATGCAGCAAAACCTGCGGGGCCGAGTCGATCGAGAAGCTGCTTGCTGCCCTCGGCGGGGGTACCGGTGACCTGGGGCAATTTGGTGTGCGGATCGAGTTCGGTGGGGGCGGTGCCGTGGGGGCGGTTCACGGTGACGTCACCCAGGTACCGCAGCAACCGAGTCGAGCGGTCGGCGCCGACCGACGCAGCAGTGAGTTCGGGTCGCTGATCGATGAACGTGGTGGTCACGCTGCTCGAGCGGAAGTCCTGGTCGGCCAATACCGCCTGCAGGAAGGCCAGGTTGGTGGCCACGCCTCGTACTCGGAACTCGGCGAGCGAACGTTCGGCTCGGCGGACGGCATCGTCGAACGAGCGGCCGCGGCACGTGAGTTTCACGATCAGCGAGTCGAAATAGGGGGTGATCTCGTGGCCGACGAACCCGCCGCTGCCATCGAGGCGGACGCCTGCGCCGCCGGGCGTGCGGTACGCCAGCAACCGGCCTGTGTCGGGGCGGAAATCGTTGGCCGGGTCCTCGGCGGTGATGCGGCACTGCAACGCAAAGCCCCGCAGCACGATCGCTTCTTGGTTCAGGCCCAGGTCAGCCAGCGTCTCACCGCTCGCGATGCGCAACTGTGCTTCGACCAGGTCGACGTCGGTGACTTCTTCGGTGACGGTGTGCTCGACCTGGATACGTGGGTTCATCTCGATGAAGACATGGCGGCCGCTCTCGTCGACCAGGAATTCGACCGTGCCTGCATTGACGTAGTCGATGTGATTCGCAAACCTGACGGCATCGGTGGTCAGCGCGTCGCGCATGGCGGCGGTCAGGTTCGGTGCGGGTGCGATCTCGACGACCTTCTGGAACCGGCGCTGCACCGAGCAGTCACGCTCGTAGAGATGAATGACATTGCCCTGGTTGTCACCCAGAACCTGGACCTCGATATGGCGGACGTCGGTCATTGCTTCTTCTAGGAACACGGTGTCGTCGCCGAATGCGCTGAGTGCTTCGCGTTTGGCAGCATCGACAGCTTCGGCCAGCTCGTTCGGGCTTTCGACCCGGCGCATGCCTCGGCCGCCACCACCGGCAGCTGCTTTCACGAAGAGCGGAAAGCCAATGTCCTGGCTGAGTGCAACCAGATCACTTTCGGCGGTGAGCGCGACCGATTGCTTCAGTACCGGAAGGCCGGCGGCCTCGGCGGCATCACGGGCCCGCTGTTTGTTGCCGGTCAGCTTGAGCGCCTGCACATTGGGGCCAACAAAGGTGATGCCAGCTTCTTCACATGCCTCGGCGAAATCGGGGCTCTCGCTCAGGAAGCCGTAGCCGGGATAGATGGCATCGGCGCCGGCTTCTTTGGCGGCGGCCACGATGGCAGCAGGATCGAGGTACGCCCGCACCGGGTGACCGGGCTCGCCGATCTGGTAGGCCTCGCTGGCCTTCAGACGATGCAGGCTGTTGCGATCTTCGAACGTGTGAATCGCGACCGTCTCGATATCGAGCTGGTAGGCGGCTCGGAAGGCTCGGATGGCAATCTCGCCACGGTTTGCAACCAGCAGTTTCTTCATGGGTGCAGTCTGCCAGCAAACGCCGGCCGTAGGTTCAGGACTTGGTTACCGCTGTGTGTATTTCGCATGCTTCAGATCGACGATCAGGACGAATGAGATGATCACGAGCAGCGACTACGAGGGCCCAGAACTCCTCGAGTTGCGGCACCACGGGAAGGCGACGGAGCAAGTCCAGCACAGGTGCGGTCACGAGCATGTTGGACGACCGCAAGGTCTGCTCGACGCAGCACTTGTTCACCGGAGGTAGGGACTCCTTCTCATCGTTGAGCTACAACGGAGGCGGTGGACGACAAACCAATCCGACTTCGAGCCGATGCGCTGGTGGTGCTGGCTGGCCCGTCTGCCTCGGGGAAGTCGACCTGGGCCGAGCAATGGTTCCGACCCGGCCAGATCGTCTCGTCGGACCAGCTACGAGGCGTGGTGGGCGAACACCCGGGCGATCTGCGAGCCAGTGACGATGCCTTTGCGCTGCTCGACCAGATCGTGCAGCGGAGGTTGAAACGAGGCCTGCTCACGGTGGTCGACACCCTTGGCATGGATGCCGAGCGTCGGGAAGCATGGTTGGCCATGGCCGCCGATCACGACCGACCCTCGCACCTGGTGCGCTTCACTACCGATGCCGCCACGTGCCGCCGTCGCAACAAGGCTCGTGCTGGCGGGGTTCCCCCAAAGGTGCTCGCGGCCCAGCTGCAGAAGTGGTCAGAAGTTGCCGATGACCTCGGGGCGGGCTTTGGGCACGTACACGAACCTGGACCGGCGCGGGTGGTGCCGGCATCGCTCCTGCCGTCGGCTGCGGCTGCCGACACGCCGCGTGCGCTTCGGTTCGATCTGTTGATCTCGGCGTTCGAGTGGGGTGATGCCACCACCATTCCCGGTCGGCTCTCCGCCATTGCCCACGAAGCCGAGACGGCGGGCTTCGGGAACATCTGGGTCATGGATCACTTCATGCAGATCCCACAGGTCGGTCGCGAATGGGATCCCATGCTCGAGAGCTACACGACACTCGCTTATCTGGCGGCGCACACCGAGCGAGTCGGGCTGGGCGCGCTCGTGTCGTGCATCACCCATCGCAACCTGGGCCATCTCGGCAAGATCATCGCCACGCTCGACGTGCTGAGCGCAGGGCGGGCTCGCTGTGGCTTGGGGTTGGGTTGGTACGAACGCGAGCACCGGGCCTATGGCTACACCTTCTCGTCGGCCAGCGACCGGTACGAGCTGCTCGAGGACGCGCTCGAGTATCTGCCGATGCAGTGGGGACCGGGCGCTCCCGCCTACACCGGGCGAAGATTCAGCACCCCTGAAGCGATCGGATACCCACGGCCGTCGCAGCAGCACATCTCGATCCTGGTCGGGGGCTCTGGCGAGAAACGCACGCTACGTCTGGCGGCTCGGTACGCCGACGCCTGCAATCTGTTCGGCGAACCCGACGTGGTGGCGAACAAAGTCGACGTGCTGCGCCGGCACTGTCTCGAGTTCGACCGTGATCCGGCCGAGATCGAGGTCACGCAACTGTCCAATCTGCTCGTTGCGGCCGACGCCGACGATCTCGCACACCGCACCGCCACATTGAATCAGGGCATGACCCCCGAGTCCTTTGCCAGTCGAACGAATGCCGGCACCGTCCAGGACCACATCGGCCGCTTCGAGCGAATGGCCGATGCCGGAGTAGACACCGTGATCGTGTCCTTGGCCGATATCGGGCTCGACGGGTCAGCGGACAACTTCGCACGCATCATCGATCACTTCCGGCGCTGACGTAACGCTCGGTGAGATCAGCTCAGGGAGCGGTCGGGCTAGCAGTGCTTGGGCGCGAACGAGTGCGTTCATCAGCTCACCAGTGGTCGGGCTAGCAGTGCTTGGGCGCGAACGAGCGTTCATCAGCTCACCAGTGGTCGGGCGGATCAGCTCAGGAGCTGTCGGGCGACGAGTGCCAGGCCGCCGACAAGTGCGATCACCAGCACCAGCGGGCGAAACCATGGCCGGTCGAGATGGGGACGCACCCAGCGGCTGGCGATGAGCCCGGCGATGACACCCGGCATCAGCCAGGCCAGCAAGCCCGCTTCCTCGCGGCCGAAGTTGCCACTGAGTAACAGCGTGAAGAAGCCGATCGTTGCCACCGACAAAATCAAGAGCGATGCCGTCGGTCGCATCATCGAAGGTTTCATGTCGGAATATACGCAAACGAGTGGTGGTCCGGGCAGTGCTGCGGTGAGTGAAGAGAAGGCACAGACGGCTCCGGCGGCGGTCTCGGCCCGGGGTGTGCGCGCCAGTGTCCAGCCGGCCAAAAGCATTGCCGCCGCCATGGCCGTGAGGGATCCGACCATGATGGCGAGCAGTTTGTCGGACATCATTTCGAGAACGAGTAGCGCGCCGATCACTCCAACCGGTACGCCCAGAAGCCCCTTCTTCCATGCCTGAAGATCAGCCGAATCGTACTCGGCCAAGACGTGTCGTATGCCGACGATCTGTCCAGCGAGAAGCAGTGGACCCGGTGCAAATGCCGGGTCGATCGACACCAATGCAGGCGCAGCGACCAACCCGAGGCCGATGCCTATGGACCCATGCACGATGGCGCCGGCCATCGCCAGTCCAAAGATGATGGCGATCTCCACTCCCGTCACGAGCTGCACACTAGTGCCGCACCCGAGCCACCGGTAGAGGCAAACCCGCGGATCGCATGCAAATCGCCGAGAGTGCTCCAGGCGGTACTGCGCGAGACACAGCACGTCCAACTAGGTTGAGTCCATGGACTTGGGAATCACAGGCAAACGTGCCGTCGTAGCTGCATCGACGTCAGGCCTCGGCCTGGCATCGGCGATCGCGCTGGCCGACGCCGGGTGCAAGGTCGTGGTGAACGGGCGGACCGAAGAACGTTTGGCCGAGACGGTGCCCAAGGTGACCGGCTCGATCCCGGTCGCAGGTGACCTGTCCACCCGCGCGGGCGCCGAAGCCTTCATCGAAGCGGCAACCGACGCCCTCGGCGGTGTCGACATTCTGATTACCAATGCCGGCGGCCCTGCGCCCGGCAACTTCGCCGAGACCGATATCGGCGACTACGCGGCAGCACTCGAGATGAACCTGGTCTCGATGGCAGCCATGGTCAAGCATGTGGTGCCCGGCATGCAGGACCAGCACTGGGGTCGCATCGTTGCGATCACCTCCACCTCGGTGCACACACCGATGCCGAACCTGATCTTGTCGAATACGGCCCGATCTGGTCTGACCTCGCTACTCAAGACGCTGGCCCTCGAAGTGGTCGGCGACGGCATCACGGTGAACACGGCGCAACCCGGTCTGCACCTGACGCCTCGCGTGACCGACTTGTACTCGGGGAACCTCGACGACATGGCGGCGTTGCAGCCGACCGGGCGAATCGGCGACGCCACCGACTTCGGACAAGTGGTGGCCTTTTTGTGCTCCGAGCAGGCGAACTACATCACCGGCGTGTCAATTCCGGTCGACGGCGGCCGCTTCACCCAACTGCAGTAGAGAGCCGGCCGACAAGGGAACCCGACATCTCGACGTCCGGGCCATCTGGGTCCCTGCTGGCGAACATCGGCCAGCTGGATGAGGTCGTTCGGTTTCACGACACCCGTCTCTGCGTGGTTCCAGCGGGTGAGGCCCTCGAGAGAAACAACCCGTCCGGTGCGATCGAAGATCGGCTGGTAGGCCATATCGAGGCTGCCTCCCGCGACGGCCTTACGCAGCTCGGGAAGCAGGTGTACCTGACGTTCGAAGCCTTGCGAAAGGCGTGAATGGAAGATCTGGAAGGAGCCGCGGACATTTCGCTTGCCCTCCTGGAGAGCAAGATCGACATTCGCCGACAGCTTCTCGGGGTCGGCTCCGCACGCCGAGCGAGGGTTCCCGAAGTTACCGAAACCCGAGTTTCGCCAACGCTTGTGGCTATGGGCTTTGCGGTGGCTCTCGCAATGCGTTCGTTGACCTCGTTGGGCCAGTGCCGGTTCAGGTTCTGGACCGGAGTGATAACCACGAACTCATCGCCGCCCACTCGTGCGAGGTACTCCCTAAGCAGTCTCTTGACCCGATGGGCATATGCGACCAGTAGTTCGTCGCCTGCTTGCTGACCAAGGGAGTCGTTGACAAGCTTCAAGCGGTCGATTCCGAAGAGCGACACGGCAGGGGGGTGGTCGTCTCCTGCACGGAACCTGCCGCCGCTGCTCGACCGGCACGGTCGATGCGAAGGTGGTGTTGTCCGCATTGATGTTCAGGATCAGGTTGTTGCCGAGGAAGGCAATTGCGATCAGTAGCGATGCCGACACGACGAAGAAGTAGATCGGCATGCGGGAAGAGAATTTCTCGGATGTCGCCGAGTCATCGACCGACGCAACGTCGACAGGAGTGGTCGTGTCCAGCTCGAGGTCTGCCGTGGCGGCAGGCATGTGAAATTTGCTTCTTTGCCACTCTTTGGTGCGCTCGGGGCACGACGAGTGAACATGTAACGTCCTCTCGGGAGGGCTACACGTGCAAAACCCGGAGCGTCAGGCGTCGGTGAAGGGCTGGAGCAGAGGCATCTGGCGAGCGTCAGCAGCGCGCCATGGACTGGATTTCAGGTGATCCGATGACGCTTCCGCCTCGATTTTGGCGGCCCGAGGGGCTCAGTCGATCGAGATGAACAGGACGAGCTGCCAGCCAGGATGATCCGGCAGCGACAGTCGATGTTGATCGAAGGAGAGCGTGCCGGTGGGGTGGTTGATCACCCGGAGCTTGGGCACCAGCGGCGCAACATCATGGCGGTCCCAGGCGTCGCTGAACGAGCGGTGCTTGGCCCGCAGCTCGACTGACAGCTCGACCAACATTTCGCTGGGGAACAACGCCATATGGGCCCGAAATTGGCGGGTGAGTCGTTCGACTTCGGTGGGCCAGTCATCGATGAAGTCCTGCAGTTCGCCGTGCTCGAGGAACAGTCGGAGCAGGTTCGGGTTCTCGCCGCTGGTTTTGAGTAGGGGGAACAGTTCTTCCTCTGCTCGGTTCCAGGCGACCAGATTCCAATGATGATCGAGCAGGTATGCCGGGTTCGGATTCAGCCCATCGAGCAGCCGGCGTTGACTCCGATTGGGAGAGGAGTCGATGGCCTCGGCCGCCAATCTCACCCCAGCCAGGCTGAACAGGTGAGTCCGCTCGGTAGCGCTCAGCCGAAGCGCCGCGGCCAGTCCACCCAGTACCTCGGCACTCACGCGATTGGCTCGTCCTTGTTCGAGGCGAGTCAGCCAAGAGACACCCAGGCCGGCGAGCACGGCCACCTCTTCACGACGCAGGCCCGGGGTCCGACGGTTGGAGCCGCCGGGCAGACCCACTGCGGATGGGTCGAGTCGCTCGCGGCGCGTGCGTAGGAAGTCGCCCAGTTCAGAAGCACGCATCATGGCCTCCAGCATGGCGCGCCGCCGCCCCATTGTCCTACCACTGGTGGTACCACCATTGTCGAGGGTCGTCTCAACCGGCCGGTTGTAGCGCAGAGTGGAGCGATGCCCTCGACCAGTTCCTCATCTATGCACACGCGGCCGATGCCACAGTTGAGCGATCGCGCCGCTCAAGGATCGTCGTCGGCGATTCGCGATCTGCTCGATCAGGCGAAGAGGCCGGGCATGATTTCACTGGCCGGTGGCTTGCCCGACCCCACGTTGTTTCCGACAGAGGCGCTGGCAGTGATAGCACAACGGCTTGTTCACGATCACGGTCAGGAGGTCCTGCAATACGGCGTGACGGCCGGCGCGCCCGAGGTGAGACGGGCGCTGATAGCACTCTTCGGCGCGAGTACGGGTACAGGGGCGGAACGGCTGGTGGTCACGACCGGATCACAACAGGCTCTGGACCTGATCGCCAGGACTGTGGTGAACCCGGGCGATCAGGTCGTGGTCGGCGATCCGGACTATCTCGGCGGGCTGCAGGTCTTTCGCAGCTACGGCGCAGACCTGCGGCCGATCGCCATCGATGCAGATGGGATGGACACCGCCCAGCTCGAACATGAGTTGCAGCGAGGGCTTCGGCCCACGTGTTGTTACATCGTGCCGCACTTTCACAATCCGACCGGTGCCACGATGAGCGCTGAACGTCGTGAGCACCTCGACGGGCTGTCGCAGCAGTTCGGCTTCCTCGTGATCGAAGACGATCCGTACTGCGAGCTTTTCTATGGCGGCGTCGCGCCAGCAGAACATGCGGGTGATCCCGAGTTGACGGTGCAGCTGCGAAGCACGTCGAAGACACTCGCGCCGGGTCTGCGAATCGGGGTGCTTTCGGGTCCAGACTGGCTCACCGACCCATTGATCACAGCCAAACAGTCGGTGGATCTGCACACGAGTTCGCTGAGTCAGGCCATCGTGGCCGAAGTCGTGGCGTCGTCGTGGTTCGGTGCACATCTGCACAGCCTGCGCCAGGCCTATGGCCTCAAGCGCGATGCGTTGATCGCGGCACTGAAGTCGAACTTCGGCGACCAGGTCGAGATGGCCACGCCAGCAGGTGGAATGTTCTTGTGGGTTCGCTTCGTCGGCATCGGTGACACCAGGGCGTGGCTGTCACGGTGCCTGGATCAGGGCGTGTGCTTCATGCCCGGATCAGCGTTCGCCGTGCGCCGTGATCTCGACAACTACGCCAGGCTCAGCTTCGCCACCGGCAGTGTCGCCGAGTTGACCGAGGCCGTCGCACGCATGCAAGCCGCCTGAACCTGCGTAACTGACCAGGTCAGTTACGCAGGTTGCCGAGTTCATTGCCGTGCCGCACTGCCACGATGTGAAGCAGCTTCCCCATCTCCGAGCGCGCGACGTGATTGCCAATCTGCAAGCCGGCGAGTCGCTCGAATGAAACTGACCTCGACCTACGATTCCGGCGCGTTGATCGCTGCTGAGCAAGACGACGACCGCATGTGGGCACTGAACGAAACCGCACCGACACGGGCCATGCGGGTCACGGTGCCGGCGGGTGTGTTGGCGCAGGCCTGGCGGGGCGGACCACAAGCCCGATTGTCTCAACTGCTCGAGGGATTCGAGGTTCCTGTGTGCGCGGGCAGCAACGTCTGACGTGTAGACGCATCGGTGGTGCTTGGTGCAGGCATTCGCGGTGATGCCCTAGTGACCTCGGGCCGAAGTGACAGAGAGGCGCTGCGAGATCTGTTGGGTATGCCGATCGAGGTCGTTGAGATCTGATCAGGCGACCGAGCCAAGCCTGCGCTGGAGGTCGACCGTTAATCTGTCCTAGGCTCGTTTCTCTGGGGGTTTGCTGATGGCAACACATGATCTGGTTATTCGGGGCGGCAACGTGGTCGATGGAACGGGTGGGGAAACCCGAACCGCCGACGTGGCCATCGATGGTGAAACCATCGTCGAGGTCGGCAAGGTCGACGGCACGGGCAGTCGTGAGATCGATGCATCTGGCGCGCTGGTCACGCCCGGCTTCGTGGACATTCACACCCACTACGACGGTCAGGCCACGTGGGACAATCACCTGGCGCCGTCATCATGGCACGGGGTGACCACGGTGATCATGGGGAACTGCGGCGTCGGCTTTGCGCCAGTCCACAACGAAGACCATGACCAGCTCATCGAACTGATGGAGGGGGTCGAGGACATTCCCGGAGCCGCTCTGCACGAGGGCCTGGCGTGGAACTGGAACAGCTTCGCCGAATACCTCGATGCTGTCGAAGCGGTGCCCCACGACATCGACTGCGGCGCGCAGGTGCCGCATGGAGCGCTACGGCTACACGTGATGGGCGAGCGTGGTGCCAACCGCGAGCCGGCCACCGCCGAAGACATCGGTGAAATGGCAGACCTGGCACGCCAAGCAATCGAGGCCGGCGGTGTCGGCTTCACCACCTCCCGCACGGCGAACCATCGCACCAGCAAAGGTGAGCTGACGCCCACGCTGACCGCCGAGGCCGACGAGCTCATCGGTATCGCCGAGGGTGTCGGCGCTGCCGGGCGAGGCGTTCTGCAGGTGGTCAGCGACCATCTCGATGGCGATCACGAATTCGACATGCTGCGCACCATGGCCGAGCGATCGGGCCGGCCACTGTCGGTCTCGCTGGTGGCCACTCCGGTGCTTCCGCAATGGCATCGCATGGCCCTTGGTCATATCGAGGCTGCCAACGCAGCTGGCTTGCGGGTGCGTGGCCAGGTTGCTCCTCGGCCTGTCGGGTTGGTCTTGGGCCTCGATCTCACGCTCAATCCGTTCATGACAACAAACGCCTGGGCCGACATTGCCGATTTGTCGCTCGACGGCAAGGTGGCAGCGCTTCGAAACCCCGATACGCGAGCGGCGATGTTGAGCGAGATGGGCGGCCCTCGCAGCACGCTGCTCGGCGCCAAGCTGGTCGCCAAGTTCGACATTATGTTCGAACTGGCTGACCCGCCGAACTATGAACCGGCACCCTCCGACAGCCTGGCGGCTCGCGCCGCGGCTGCCGGCACAACTCCCGAGGCAATGGCGCTCGACATCTTGCTGGCCGAAGACGGTCAAGGGCTGTTGTACGTGCCGTTCGCCAACTATCTCGATGGCAGCCTCGATGTGGTCGAGGAGATGCTCAATCACCCGCTGACGATCCCTGGGCTCGGCGATGGAGGAGCTCATGTGGGCACCATCTGCGACGGCAGCTTCTCCACCACGCTGCTGACGCATTGGGGTCGAGACCGATCGCATGGTCGTATTCCGATCGAACAGCTCATCAAGCAACACTGTCAGGACACCGCTGCCGCGGTGGGTCTCAGCGACCGAGGGCAGCTGCTTCCGGGTCTACGTGCCGATGTCAACGTGATCGACTTCGAGAATCTGCAGGCGCTACGCCCCGAGATTCATCATGACCTGCCCGCTGGGGGGCGGCGACTGTTGCAGCGTGCCACCGGCTATGTGCACACCATCTGCGCCGGGCGAGAGATCTATCACCACGGTGTTTCCACCGGTGAGTTGCCGGGGCGGCTCATCCGCCACGCCGGGTAGCCGGCGAGCTGCACCGTCTTGGACGTTCACCTGTTCTTCAACCCAGCTGCAGCGGCTGGGCGCTCGGCCATGCGGCTGGGCGCGGCACTGGCCACGCTGCGGGCACTGGGTGCCGACGTGTCGCTGCATCGGCCGGACTCTGCCGCGTCGGCTCGAGCCCACATGCACGAGCTTGCCGGCGACGTCGAACGCATCGTGGTGGTGGGCGGCGACGGCATGGTTCACCATGCCGCTAATGCACTGGTCGGAACCAGCACGGTGCTCGGCATCGTCTCAGCCGGCACCGGCAATGATGCGGTGACATCGTTGGGTCTGTCCGACGACGTCGACGAGTCTGCTCGGGCGGCCATGCGAGATCCGGTGGCGATCGATCTGATCGAGTCGCGAGCCGGGCTTGCGGTCACCGTCGCCACCGCGGGGTTTAGTGCGTCGGTCACCGATCGGGCGAATGAGATGAGCCGAATCAAAGGCGGTGCCAAGTACACCCTTTCCGCGCTGATCGAGCTTCCGAGACTGCAACCGCATGTAATGGAGATGACGCTCGATGGTGTCGAACACGAGATCGAGGCCAACTTGATCGCGGTGGCGAACACCCGGTACTTCGGTGGCGGCATGGAGATCGCCCCCGATGCTCGACTCAACAACGGCGAACTCGACGTCGTGGTCATCGGGCCGGCGTCTCGAGCAGTGTTTGCCGCGGTGTTGCCGACGGTCTTCAGCGGTCGTCATGTCAAAAGCCGCCATGTCACCGTGCATCGAGCCAGCACGATCGAACTCGCGGGGGCCGACCTCGATCTTCGTGCCGACGGCGAAGACTATGGTTCGCTGCCAGCCAAGTTCACCGTGCGCCAACAAGCACTCTTGGTCGCAGGAGCAGTCATCGCCTGAGCCCAGGCTTTCTGAACCGTTGGCGCAACTATCCGCTCGATCGGTTCAGAAATTCAGATGTCGGCGATGTTGGTCACGGTTACTGCTCGGGGGTTGACATGGTGACCGATCGAGGTGAGCCATGGGCCAGCGTCGAATCGCTCGAAACTCAGTATCACTCCGGCGTCGTTCTCGTAGTCGAAGTAGGCGTAGCGCCCGGTCTCGAACTGGCTGGTCGGTGTGATCCGGTTGACTTGCCCTGCGGTGCGGTAGTTGGCATGGCCCGATTCGGTGACTCGATACTGTTCGTCGAGGTAGGTGATGATGTCGGGGCCGGGTTCGACGCCGAGTTCTCGTGGTTCGAACGCCGCCAACTTCATATCGCGATCGGGTTCGACCCCGAAGCGCCACCATTGCCCTTCGGCATGCTCGGCCAGGTAGTCCTGCCACAAGATGCCGTCGAAATCGAAGGAGACCACGCCGAAGATCACACTGTCGACACCTCGGTAGCTCAGGGTGGTGCCGACGCCGAGGTTTCCGGGGTAGAAGTCGGCGAGCGAGGAAGTGGCGGCAACGGCCGCCGCACGTTCGGCAATCAGGTTGTCGATCGTCGGGTCCATGACCGGCGGTGGAGCAATGCTCTCGACGGGGCCGCGAAGGGCGATGCGAGAAGCGTCTCGTGAGCCCGCCTGTTGTGCTGACTGCAGGTCTTCGGGCAGGCTGTATCCCAGCACTTCGTCTTCACGGTTGGCCACGAAGAACGTGGCGAGAATGCCGATCAAGAGAGTTGCGGCCACCAGGCCGAGAAACACGGTCACGAAGTCTCCAACGTTGGATCGGACTCGTTCATGATGGCGAGCCGGCGCATCGATAGCTACCCCATGTGTCGCGCGAACTAGACACGTTGGTCTTGCCGAGTGGTCGTCGAGCGTGTGCGGCGCCATTGGCAGCAGCCAAGCAAGAACCGGAGCGCCTCCAGGCAGCGCAGATAGACACAAACTCAGAGCTCCCGGGCTTAGCTTCCCCTCTGGTACGCAAGCAACCCACGGGGTTGACACTCACGCGCCGCTGGGCCACGGTTCAGCTTGCCTCCGAGTCGAAGGTACTCAGCTAGCCGCTGAACCTCGCCAGTAGGGGGTTTCGAGCAATTCCACAAGCAGCGCAATCAAGACGTTCGTATTGCCGGCTTCGGGTTGCGACGGGGGCTGTGGCTGGGCGCGCCAGTGAGTTCGGGCGTGTCATCCAATCCTCGCGTTGAGATGTTGGGTGGATGCGCATATTCGGGTGAACGTTGGTGTTGCGTGTTTTGGGGTCCGATGGGGGCCTGTCCGTGGGCGCGTAAGCAAGTTCGGGAGTGCCCTTCCAGTGTTCGGCTTCAGGTAGTGGCTGTATGGGCAGATTCCGTGCGCGCGGTCACGAAGAAGGCACCGGCCGACACCGAGGGCGAGGGCGCGGCAGGCCGGTGCGCAGCGGAGATTCTGCCAGCGCTGGCTTCATGCCAACAGCGGGGCTTGGCCATTCGCAGGCTTGGGCGGTCGTTGTGCCGGTAGTTCGTGGGGGAGCGCTGGTCGTAGCTTCCATTCGCCTGTACGGCGGTCTTTGAACAACATTTGTTCTTCGGCGTGGAGGCGGCGATGGCAGTCTTCACAGACCAGGGCGAGTTCGTCGATGTTGGTCTGCCCTCGAGCTGCCGAGCTCCAGGGCATGATGTGATGAGCCTGACATTTGCTGTGGTGCGCTCCGCACAGCACACAGCCCTTGTCGCGAACGATCAGGCCGATGATCTGGCCTTCTGATGCCAGCCGCACCTGACGGCCCAGCCACAACGGCTGACCATCGTTGTCGAAGATGGCGCCCACCAAGTAGGGGTCGGCGCCCAGGTACTGAGCGAGCACCGAGTCGGCGATGGGGCCATTGCCGATCACCTGCGCCACTTGGCTGTGGTCGAGCCCTGCCAGCTTTTCCAGTGTGACCCCAACGACGATGACTGGTCGGGTCGTGGTGAGCTTCGATGTGTATCGCCTGCTCGGACGAGTTGGCGGGGCTGATGCTGCAGGGTCACATGACCCGGGTTCGGTCTCAGCGTCAGCGGTGTGGGTGCCGGTGGTGAAGAAACTGGCTGCTGCGTCGAACCTACGTTGGTCGCCGCTGCGGGGGTGTTGGTTGAACGGGAGATCTCGCCCACCATCGCGTTGGTAGAACGCATTGGACCGGCTCGTGACCAGGTCCCAGATCCGGTCGATCGTCTCGCGGTCGCCAGCGAACATGACGGCGTCGCAGCCGTCCTTGGTGAGAAAGCGCGATGCCCGTCGCTTGCGGCGTTGGCGATCGTGGCGAGACTGCTCCTTGTCTGATGACGAGTTGTCGCTGACGAACTCGTCGATCACCGACTTGCCCTGGTCGGGATCGACGGCGGCAACCTTGTCGATCAGGTCTTTGTCGGTGAGCGAGGCGCCGCCGGTTTTGGCAGCCGAGTCGGCGAGCAAGTCGACCTGTTCACCCGAGAGCTCGCCCTGATCCATCTTGTCGGCCAGCGCCTTGTTCGCCTTGACCGCAGTAGCTCGTTTGGCGCTGCGACGACGAGCAGCTCAAGATGTCTTACCGCTCTTTCCTGCGATCGATTCGGCCACCTTGGTGCTGCCGGTGCTGTCGACAACCGTTGCCAATGCACGAGCTTCGGCGGCGTCGAGCTGGCTGCGGTAGCGAGTCAGCAACGGCACCGCCACACGAGCTGGAAGGTGTGACACATGATGGAGCACCACGCCCATGGCGGTATCGGCTTGCTCGCGAGACGGGCCGTCGTCTCGATCGAAGTTCAGTACCGCTGCCATATCCCCATCATGACGAGCGGGTGTGACAATCTCGGCCCGAAAAAGCGCTCATCCGAAAGAAATCCAAGAAAATCTCGGGCGTCGGCAGGACTGGAGCGGTGGCTGATCTCAGCGGAATGCGCAAGCAGTATCACTTTTGGCCGGGAAACCAAGGCCGCGATGCACGGGACGTCGATCGATTGATCGAGTTGGCAAGTGGTCTGCCGGTCGAGCTCGTGCCACTCGACTCGATTGGCGAGATCGATTCGCCCTACTGGTTCGACGCCAACCACCCGGCGACGGTTCGTGCGGTCGTGGAGCACGCCCGGCTTATCGCCGAGGTCGATCCTCGCCTCCCCATCATCCTGGGCCCCGATGGTCGAGTGATGGACGGCATGCATCGCATCGCTCGCGCCCTACTCGACGGCCACGAGATGATCGATGCCGTGCGGCTACCTGCCCTACCAGCACCCGACTTCGTCGACGTGCAGCCGGCGACCTGTCCTACGAACGCTGACCCTGTCATCGAGCTTGGCTCGGGAACATCTGTTGCCATAGGTGGTCGTGTGGCAGAGCGGCCTGGAGCCAGGCTGCCCGGTCGGTGGTCAGAGCCGGGATCACCTGCGCTGCGTCGATGTGATCTTTGGGTCGAAGGTGAACCGACTTGAACAGCAGCTGGATCTCAGGCGCAAGGTACGGCACACCGGTGGTTCGGTCACGAAGGACCACCTCGGCCCAAGGCCCGAATATCGCCGGCTGTCGACGATAGATCCAACGGCCGTCGTTGCCATCAGAAATCGTGAGGTCGAGAGCCCACGGCTCATCGGACCCCGGTCGCACCCACAGATTGTTGTGGTGCTCTTCGCTTCGAAGCGGCGATCCATCCCATACGGACAAGACGCCGGCTGCGGCCAGATGGATCTCCCACCCGTCGAGTACATCGGCGACAGCAGCCGCGTCACTGCGACAGAAACTCACATCGGAGTCATGGTGGTCTCGCCAGCGGCGGACAAGACGCCGGCTGCGGCCAGATGGATCTCCCACCCGTCGAGTACATCGGCGACAGCAGCCAGTCACTGCGACAGAAACTCACATCGGAGTCATCGTGGTCTCGCCAGCGGCGGCCAAGGTAAAGCTCGAGAGCATGTCCACCGCTGATCCACCAGCGAAACGGTGTATCGGCGAAAAGCTCGGCCACGGCCGCGACTCCGAGGGGCCGCCACGGCCCGAAGTCAAATGTCATCGCAGCTTCAGTCCCAGGCGACCTGCAGCGTGGTGGGGCCGCGGAAGTTGATGTTGGGGAAGTACGTCAGCTCCTGATCCTCGACGAGCCGAAGCGAGGGAATGCGCTCGGCCAGCATCTCGGTCATGACCTGGGTTTCGTACTTGGCGAAGCGAGCTCCCAGGCAGTAATGCACGCCTTTGCCGAACGAAATGTTGTGGGCGGCGTTGGGCCGATGGATGTCGAAATCGTCAGGGCGGTCAAAGATGTCGGGCTGGCGGTTTGCACCGGCAAAGTTCATGAAGATGGGTGTGCCTGCGGGAACGTCGAAGTCACCGACCTTGGTATCGACCGTAGTCAGGCGGCGCCAGCCGATCTGGCTGGAGTTGAACCGCATGACCTCTTCTATCGCATTGGGAATCAGCGACGGGTCAGCGCATATCTCGGCCCACACATCGCGGCGGGGAAGCAAGCACTGCAACGTGTTGCAGAACGCAGCTGTCACCGCTTCGTGACCGGCAAACGACAGCCCGTAGACGACCGACTCGACCTCGCGATAGGTGATGTCGTCGGGGTTCGCCTCGTGAGCGGTGATCAACTCGCTGGTGAAATCGTCGCCCCGACTGTCGCGTTTCGACGCTGTGAACTCGCGGCAGTAGCGCCAATACGCCAACATCTGCTCGGCGATCTCGGTCTGTTGGGCAGCGGTGGGTTTGCCCCACGAGAACGCCTTGCGATCGCCGCACCAGTTCTTGAGCATCTCGTCGTCTTCCTCGGGGAAGCCAATGAATCGGAACACGGTTTCGCCAGGGAGCGGGAAGGCAAACTGCTCCACGAACTCGGCAGGCGACCCGGTGGCCAGCATCTCGTCGATCAGCTGGTTTCCCCGCCGGCGCATGAACGGTTCGAGGGTCTTGATGCGCTTGTTGGAGAAGCCCTGACGGGTGTACTTGCGAATGCGGCCATGGTCCGGTTCGGGTCGATTCGACATGACCGCAACCGGGTTGAAGTCCGGAGCCGACAAGACTGCCTTGGTCTCATTGGTCAGCGGAAACACCGGGTCCTGCACGTTCACCGAGGCAAACGTCTGGTGATCGGCAAAGATCCGTTCGAGCTCGCGCATCTCGGTGACCACCAGATAGCCGAGCTCCTCGGCATAGAACACCGGGTGCTCGTCGCGCAGCTCCGACGCAATGCGGTATGGCTCTTGTAGGTAGTCCTCGTTCAGCGGGCTCCATGTTGCGTGCATGGGACAGCCAGCTGGCGGCGGGGGAGCGTCCGGTCGTTCCTGATGATATTTGTCGCCAGCCATAGTCCAGCCTTGTCGAAGCAGTGTCCAGCCTCGACACTACCGACTACTCGAAGACGTCGATGCCGCCGGTGAAGTCGTACTTGAAATGTGGGTCACCGGTCACGGTGCCGTCCATGCGAACGATGTGAGTTTCAGGCGCGGCGATGTCGATGAAATCGCTGACCTTGAGTTCGGAGATCACGTCACTGTGTGGATCAGGTGCTTCGTGATTCTGCAGCAAGATCGGCGTGTCACCCTCGAACACGCCCCGGGCTTCGAACCCGTCTGGCGAGTCGCTGAACGGTGTGTGGAATGAACCAGCTGCCTCGTAGGAGAACATGCCATTCATTACTTGGTTCGTGCCTTCGCGATAGCCGAACCAACCTTTCGTCGTGAACGACATCGCACGGCAGATGTGGAAGTGCGATGGGAAGTCGGGTGCACCCGGATCCATGCGGAACGCGTAGGCGACGGTGTTGGTCGGCTCGTGAACGGTCAGGGCCTTGAAGTACGAACCTTCGGCTACTTCGACCCAGTCAAGATCGTTTGCCTGAACGTCTGCAGTGATGCTTTCGAGTTTGTCGAGTCCTAATGGCATTGGAAGCCCCCCTTGAGCTAGTGGCACATCTGTACCACTCTGACCATAACTCAGCTCTCGATCGAGAGCTATTTCTACTCATCGAGTGACTCCTCGCTTCGGGGGCGTGTGTTGATCGGCCGGTAACGCCAATCTTGCTGGAACCCGAGAGGGTGCGGCGAGGCGCTATCAGCTGAATCTCATGCTGAACGAACCGAGCGGGCCGTAGTCGAAGTGGAATTCATCGCCGGAACGAATGTCGATCGGCCGAGTGAATGAGCCCGCCAAGATGACCTGGCCTTTCTCGAGGCTCAGTCCCTGTTCGTGATAGCGGCGAGCGAGCCAGGCTATGCCCTTGGCAGGGTGGCCGAGCACGCCGGCAGCAACGCCGGTCTCTTCGATCACACCATTGCGACTGCCGATGGCACTGACCCAGCGAAGATCGATCTCCCGGGGAGCTATCTTCTGCTCGCCCATGATGATGCCGGCATTGGCAGCGTTGTCGCTGATCGTGTCGATGACCGTGCGGGTCCGGTCGGTGCTGGGGTCTCGGCGATAGGACCGAGCAGCGATGAGCTCGACTGCAGGAACGACGCACTCCGTGGCACCCAAGATGTCGTCGACGGACAGATCCGCGCCTGCCAGGTCACTTCCGAGCACGAACGCCAGCTCGACCTCGAGCTTGGGATCGCAGAAATCTGCAGCAGCCAGTTCGGTGTTCGGCGCAAAGACCATTTTGTCGGTCAGAAAACCCGAGTCGGGGGTGGTGATGTTCATCGCCGCTTGCATCGCTCGACTCGTCAGGCCGATCTTGTGGCCAACCAGCTCTTCACCCCGAGCAAGCTTGAGCTCTTGCCACGCGGCCTGGATCACATAGGCATCGTCGATCGTCAGCTCGGGATACTCGGCCGTCGTCTGGCGCGTCTGCGTGGCATCGATTTCGGCTCGGTCCAGCAACGCCGCTTCGGCAGCTGCGATCTCAGGACTGATCATCAGGTGCCTCCAATTGTCCATGCGCCTGGCGCATGGACAATTCGGGTGGTCTTGGCGCGCAGGTCGGCGAGTTCGCGTAGTAGACGTTGCAGCGCCTTGTCGCCGAAGGCGTCCTCGATCCGGTTGTAGATGGCTTCGCTTTCTGGGGCGATTCGGGCGACGAGCACGTAGCCGGCGGAGGTAAGTGTGATCTGGGCCCGGCGTTGGTCGGTGGCCACCGGTGCTCGATGCACCAGCTCGCGTGCTTCGAGATCCCTCAGGATTCGGGACAAGCTCGGCGCCAGCAGGAACGTGGCGTCGACGATCGCGCCGACTTCGAGGGGCTCGACGCTCGCCGAAAGCGCCCGCAGCACTCGCCACTGTTGTTCGGTCAGATCATGCTCGGCGAGCAACGGACGGAAGAGCTGCATGGTGGCTTCTCGAGTCTGCAGTAGCGCCATGGGTAACGACGCCGAGAAGTCGCGCATGGCGATCGCATCGCTGGAACTGGTGTCGGCTGCCGCGCTCATTGCGGCTCGGGCACCTGATGATCGGCGCCTTCGGGGAAGGCGTCGGCAACGGTGTTGCGCAGCGTGCCGAGCTCAGGAACCGACACCTCGACCACATCGCCGGGCACCAACCACTTCGGCGGATCGAAACGAGCGCCCGCCCCCGTCGGCGTGCCGCTGAAGATGATGTCGCCCGGTCGCAACATGGTGAACGTCGACAGATAATGGATTTGGTAGTCGATCGAATACTTCATCGTGGCCGGCGTGTCGTCCTGGCGTAGTTCGCCGTTGACATGCGTGGTCAAGTGCAGATCTTCGACGTCGCCGATCTCGTCGATGGTGACCAGGTGCGGCCCGATCGAACCGGTCGACTCCCAGTTCTTGCCCTGGGTGACATTGAACTTGGCATGGCGAACCCAGTCACGAATGGTGCCCTCGTTACCCAGCGACAGGCCAGCGATATGGCCGCGAGCCTCGCTCACCGGAATGCGACGGCCGGGTTTGCCGATCACGACCACGATCTCGCCCTCGTAATCGAGCTGCGGACTCTCCGGCGGCCGCAACACGTTGCGATCGTGACCAGTGAAGGAATCGGGAAAGCGCACGAACACCGAGGGCCACGCCGCATCGCTCTTGTCTTCATACTCGGCACTTCGGCCCCCGTAGTTCACCCCGATGCAGAAGATCTTCTGCGGCCACGGCAGCAATCGCTCATAGGTGATATCGGCCAGTGCGTGATCGGCAGGCTCGTCGGCGAACTGCCGGGCTTCTTCGATACGCATGTGCCCAACCAGCTGACCGAGATCGGTGATGCCCTCGATGCGCTGCCGTTCCGCACTGCCCAGCTCGATCACACCAGTGCCATCGCCTGTGAGCATGCCGTAGCCACAAGCATCACCCGAGGTATAGGAGAGGAACCTCACGCGGCTGTTACCTGCGCAATCGCAGCTTTGCTTCGCTCGGGCTGCACAGTTTGCTGCGCAATCGCAGCTTTGCTTCGCTCGGGCTGCTCTGCGGATGGGGCCTGCTGCACGCTCGTTCTCACTCTGATGTCCCCAGTTCTTCGAAGATCACGTTGCGTCGAGATAGTACACATGTTAAACATTTATGGCAAGAGCATGTCACAGCCGTAGACCCGGGGAGCACCGTCGGTGCCGCACATCACCATCGAGTACTCGGCCAACGTGGCTGAGCATCACGACATCGATGCACTCGTTGCCGCCGTGCACACCGCAGCACTCGACCATGGCTTACCGCCCGCCGATGGTCTACGCACCCGTGCCGCGCAACGCGACCACTACCTGGTCGCCGACGGATCACCCGATCTCGCGTTCATCGCCATCGCCCTTCGCATCGGACCCGGGCGAGATGCCTCCACGAAGAGCGACTTCATCGCGACAGTGCTCGATGCTGCCGAATCCCAAACGGACAGCGAAGACGCAACACTCGCAATCGCGTGGTCGATCGAGCTCAACGAGATCGATCCCGAATTCCGTATCAACCGCAACCATGTACGCCGCCGCCTGAACGAACAGAAGGAACAGAACTGATGGCCGACGCCACCACCTACGACGAGAACCTGGCCGCCGCGCCGGGCTATCTGGCCCGATTCGCCGAAGCGCCGTTGCCGCACCTGATCGGCGGCGAGTCAACACCGTCGGTCTCCGGTGAGACGTTCGCCAACCAGTCACCCATCGACGGCCGCCACCTGGGAGATGTTGCCGCGGGCGCCGCCGCCGATATCGATGCTGCTGCCAAAGCAGCCGTGCAGGGCTTTGGCGTATGGAGCGCCATGTCGGGTGCCGAGCGCAAGGTCATCCTTCACCAGGTCGCCGACCTGATCGAAGAGAACGCCCACCAGATCGCCGTGACCGAGTGCATCGACACCGGCCAGACCATGCGTTTCATGGGCCACGCCGCGCTTCGTGGTGCCGCCAACTTTCGATTCTTCGCTGACCAGGCGCCCGGCGCCAACGACGGACAATCGCTGCCAACTGCCGACCATCTGAACTACACCACTCGCGAACCCATCGGCCCCGTCGGCGTGATCACGCCGTGGAACACGCCGTTCATGCTCAGCACCTGGAAGATCGCGCCGGCGCTTGCTGCAGGCTGCAGCGTGGTGCACAAGCCTGCAGAGTGGAGTCCGTTCACCGCCCATCTGCTGGCTGAGATCGCGCTCGAAGCGGGCCTTCCCCCGGGTGTGCTCAATGTGGTCCACGGCATGGGGGAGACCGCCGGTAAGAGCCTGACCGAACACCCCGACATCAAGGCCATCGCCTTCGTCGGTGAATCGTCGACCGGTTCGATGATCCAAGCCCAAGGTGCCCCGACACTCAAGCGAGTGCACTTCGAACTCGGCGGGAAGAATCCCGTGATCGTGTTCGACGACGCCGATATCGAACGAGCACTCGACGCTGCCATCTTCATGATCTACAGCCTGAACGGCGAACGCTGTACCAGTTCCAGTCGAGTGTTGATCCAGTCGACCATCTACGACGAATTCACCGAACGCCTGGCCGAGAAGATGTCGCGCGTTCCGGTCGGTCACCCGCTCGATCCCAGCGCCATCATCGGCCCACTCATCCACCCTCGCCATCACGAAAAGGTCTGCAGCTATCACGACATCGCCGTTGCCGACGGGGCCACCGTGATCCGAGGCGAAACGTGGGCCGACGCCCCCGAAGGTGGCAACTGGGTCACACCCGTGCTCTTCACCGGAGCCACCAACGACATGCGGATAGCCCAAGAAGAGATCTTCGGCCCTGCGCTCACGGCGATTCCGTTCGACGACGAAGCCGACGCCATCAAGATCGCCAACGACACCCAATACGGACTGGCCGGGTATCTGTGGACGCGAGACGTCGGGCGAGCGCACCGAGTTGCCCGTGCGCTTCAGGCCGGCATGATCTGGGTGAACTCACAAAACGTACGCCACCTACCAACACCGTTCGGTGGCACCAAGTCCAGCGGGATCGGCCGCGATGGCGGCGACTGGAGCTTCGACTTCTACATGGAAACCAAGAACATCGCCATTGCGTTCGACACTCATGCCGTGCCGAAGCTGGGCGGCTGAGGTCGACCATGAGTCTGTATTACGTGCAGAAGTTTCTCTACGAGCTGAACCGAGACGAAGCAAAACAGCAGGCCTACATCGCCGACCGGACGGCGGTGCTCGACGGCTTCGAACTCACCAACGAAGAACGCACCGCACTCATCGAGCCCGATATCGGGCTGCTGTTCCACCTGGGTGTGAACGGTCAGATACTCATGCACTTTGCGGCGCTGCACCAGATCGAATGGGCTGACTATCTGCAGCGCATGCGAGATGGCATCACCGCACATGGCCCGGTACGCGAAGGTGTGTACGCCATGACCGGCTACGAAGGAACCGACGCCCACGCCAAGAGCCTGGGTCAAGAGACAGCCACCCGCAACCCAGGAGACAACTGATGCCGCTCGTTTATGCAGGCGTGTGCAGCCATGCCCCGGGGATCACCGGCCGCGCCGATCAGGCCGATCCCACGGTACGCGATGCGTTCTACGCCGCGTTCGACCAGATGAGAGCCGATATCGAAGCGACCGAGCCCGATGCGTTGATCGTGATCGCGGCCGAACACTTCGCCAACTTCTTCATGGACAACATGCCCACGTTCGCCCTGGGTATGGCCGACTTCTACGACGGTCCCATCGAAGACGCAGCGTGGCTCGGCATCGACAAGTTCCGGGCCCCCGGCGATCGCGATCTGTCCGAGCGATTGATCAAAGAGGTCATGCAGACGGTCGACGTCAGCTACGCCGAAGAGTGGAGGTTCGACCACGGCATCGCCGTGCCGCTCCATTTTCTGACGCCCGACTTCGACCTGCCCATCATCCCCGCCAACATCAACTGCCAGGGCCCGCCACTCACGCCACTGCCACGAGCACGGGCTTTCGGCGAGGCGCTACGACGTGCGGCCGATGCCCTACCCGAACGAATCGCACTGGTCGGTACCGGTGGAATCTCACACTGGCCGGCGACACCCGACAGCGGCAAGATCAACGAAGCGTGGGATCGAGACTTCATGGATCGCTGGTGCCGCAATGACCAGGACGCGCTGCTCGACTACGACGACGCCACCGTCTACGCCGACGCCGGCCAAGGTGGTTTCGAGATCCGCACCTTCATCACCGTCAGCGGCGCTGCCGCCGGAGCAACCGGCACGGTGCACTTCTACGAGCCCATCCCGATCTTTGCCGTCGGCTGCACGGTTGCTAGCTATGACCTCTGATCTGACGGAATCTTCCGAACCGCAATAGCGGTCGTTATTGCTCTCTCCTAAGATGCTGGCATGCAGCCAGATCTCACCGCCACCTTCGACGCCGACTCGCTAGCCGATGTAGAAGGGTTCTGGGCCAAACCGCACGATGTGCGCCAAGGGGTGTTTCACCAGCTGCGTCAGCTCGACGGCATGTTCTTCTCCAACGAACGTGGCATGGAACTCGACGGCGAAATGCTGCTACCGCCCGGCCCCGGTTTCTATTCGGTCGTGCGCCACGCCGAGATCGTCGAAGCCAGCCGCAAACCCGAGCTCTTCTGCTCGGGACACGGCAGCAATATTGCCGACCTGCCCCCAGAGTTCAACGAGTTCTTCGGCAACATGATCAACATGGATGCGCCGAAGCATGTCCGCATGCGCGGCATCGTGTCGCGAGCCTTCACTCCCCGCGTGATTCAGCAGATCGACGAGCTCATCGCAGCCAAAGCCATTTCCATCATCGACGAGGCGGCATCGAAGGGTTCGTGCGACTTCGTCACCGAGATTGCGTCTCGGCTTCCGCTGGCAATGATCTGTGACCTGATGGGAATTGCCGAAGAGGACTACGACACGGTCTTCGAACAGTCCAACGTGATCTTGTCGAACGGTGACCCCGAGTACATCCCCGAGGATGCAAACCCGATCGAAGCCATCTTCACAGCCGGCGCCATCTTGGCCGACATCATGAAAAAGCTCGCCGCCGACCGCCTCGAGAACCCAGCCGACGACCTGACTACTGCACTGCTGAACGCCGAGCTCGACGGCGAGAAGCTGACCGACGACGAGATCGGCTCGTTCTTCATCCTGTTGTGTGTCGCCGGCAATGAGACGACTCGCAACAGCATCAGCCACGGCATGAAGATGCTCACCGACAACCCCGACCAACGAGCATTGTTGACGAGCGACCTCGACGCTCACATGTCCAACGCCGTCGAGGAGATCGTGCGTATGGCGTCGCCGGTCATGCACTTTCGCCGTACCGTCACCACCGACGGCACCATGCTGGGCAACCAAGAACTCAACGCAGGCGACAAGGTCGTACTGTGGTACGGCTCTGGCAACCGTGACGAAGCGGTATTCGAGAATCCTCATTCGTTCGACATCACTCGCGACAATTCGGCGCAGATCGGTTTCGGTGGCCCGGGACCTCACTTCTGCCTGGGGGCTCACCTGGCCCGCCGTCAGATCAACGTGCTGTTCCGAGAACTCTTGACCCGCTTGCCCGATATTGCCGTGGTCGGCGAACCCGACTATCTGCGTTCGAACTTCATAAACGGTATCAAGCACCTCGACGTCGAATTCACGCCCGTTGCCTGAGCAGGGGACGCCAGCACCCCGGTCCCGCTGGGACAGTGACCGAGCATCGACCTACGACACCAAGTGGCAGCAGATGGCGCTGGCGGGCGAGAACCTGCATGGTGAAGCCGACTTCATCGCGCGCTTCGATCCGAGCTCGGTGCTCGATGCCGGGTGCGGTACCGGCCGGGTGGCGATCGAGTTGGCGGCTCGCGGTCTCGATGTTGCCGGCAGTGATATCGATGCCCAGATGCTCGCCGAAGCACAAGCCAAAGCCCCCGAGCTGACATGGGTCCAGTCCGACCTGGCAGCGCTCGACATGGGCCGAACCTTTGACCTGGTGGTCATGGCTGGCAACGTGATCCTGTTCGTCGAACCGGGCACCGAAGAGGCGTGTGTTGCCGGCGCCGTGCGCCATGTTGCCGCCGGTGGGCATCTGGTGGCGGGGTTTTCGTTGGCTCGCGGCGTGACTGCCGATGCCTGGGAAGGCTGGCTTCGCTCGGCCGGGCTCGAACCGCTCGAGCGTCGCAGCACGTGGGCCGGCGACCCCTTCGACGATACTGCGGACTATCTCGTCTCGATCGCCACCCGCCCTGCGCTCGGCTGACTGCCAACCATCTCCGGTGCAACGCGTGAGGCCGTGGTCGGCATAAATCGGTGGGCCCTTCGAGCGAGTGCTGCGGCGAAGAAGTGCCGCTCATGCCCTGGAAACGCAGCCGGATGCGGCACCAGGACGCTGCGGAGTTACGCCGGTGTTTCGTATCGGCGGGCAGTTGCGGTGTTGAATGGTCGTTGGGACGTCGGCATGTATTGCTCGGCAGTGTCCTAGGGTTTGATCATGCTGCATGCCGCTGTTCTCGACACGTTGTTCGCCGCCGCCGAAGCAGGCGACTGGGTGACCTTTCGCTCCAAGTTCGCCGACGATGCAGTACTCAAGCAGAATGTGGGCACCGAACAAACCATCGACCAGGCAATGACCACGTTGCCGCAGTTCACCGCCGACGGCACCACGTTGAAGTACGCGAACGTTCGCCGGGTGGGCGGCCATGACCACATCACCGAGATGCACGATGCCGTCTTCACGAAACCCGACGGCCGAGTGGTGCGCATCGATATCTGCGTGGTCGTGCAGTTCAACACCGACGGGAAAATCACGCGCACCGACGAATACCTCGACTCCGGCGCGGCAGCATCCCTCTTCAAGTAGTCGAGCGCGAACCTCTCCGACAGTTGCATCGAATGAGCGGCACGATCTGTCTCGAGGCCTGGCGGCTCGTATCCATCCGCCTGACCTCTTGGTGGGCATGTCTACTCGTCGGGGTTCTCGGACCTCGCGGCGTGGCGCAGTAGTTCGTAGAGCGCGCCGGCCGGCACGGCAGTGGCGCTGGGTGGGGGGACGGTGAGCCGATACTCGACGACGGATCGGTCGCCCTCGATTGCATGGCGTTCGCCGCCCATGCCGGCTACGAGTCCGATCATGGCCCGGTTCTGGCGCAGTATCTCGAAGCGCAGCGTCTCGGCCCCGACATCGGCCGCGGTGGCGATCAACAACTCCATGAGAAATCGACCGATGCCTCGACGTTGATAGTCGTCTACGACCGTCAGGGCAGCTTCGGCCGATGACGGGTTGTCGTCCTTGATCAGTCGGGCCGAAGCAACTCCCAGGCCGGACTCGTCACCGACTTCGGATGCGGCATCGGGGTCGAACACTCCCCACGCAAAATGATGGGTGTGATCGATGTCGGTCAGCGATGTCGCCAGGCTGTCGCTGAGCTGGGATCTGGCACTGAAAAACCGGTTGTAGCGAGATTCTTCGGACAGTCGGCCAAAGGCGATCTTGATCGCTTCGTCATCTGTGGCACGTACCGGGCGGATGCGCACCCGCCCACCTCGAGGCAGTTCGATCACGATGCCTGCCGCAGTCAAGGGCAGGTCCCATACGGGTTGCATACCTTCACTGTTGCAGACGGCGAGCCACACGCGTGGTCGAAACGCAGTGGCACCTGACCATCCGCAGCAACGCTTGCCGGTTCTCAGCCCACAGGCGGCCCCACGTAGCGGGCCTTGGGCCGCATGATCTTGTTGTCGGCCGCTTGCTCGAGCATGTGTGCGCCCCACCCGACGACGCGACTGCTGGTGAAGGTCGGAGTGAACATGTCCTGGTCGATGCCGGCCAGGTCCATCACCACGGCAGCGTAGAACTCGACATTGGTCACGATGGTGGCATCGGGTTTCGACCTGGCCAGGAATGCCAGCATGCGTTCTTCGATCTCGATGGCCTGATCGACGAGTTCGCCACCGAGTCCCACGGCGACTTCACGCAACAGCAACGAGCGTGGATCTTCGGCGCGATACACGGCATGACCGAAACCCATGAGCTTGCGCCCAGACGCCAGCTCGGCCCGGGCCCAGGCTTCGGTGTTGCTCGGATCACCGATCGCGCCCAACATGTCGAGAACGCGACTCGGGGCACCTCCGTGCAGCGGTCCCGACAACGCGCCGACCGCACCCGCATAGGCGCTCCCGACACCGGCCCCGGTGCTGGTGATCACCCGAGCGGTGAACGTCGAGGCGTTGAAACCGTGATCGGCGGTGAGAAGGAGATAGGTCTCGACCGCCCGAGCCAATCGGGGATTGGGCGTCGAGCCGGTCACCATACGGATGTAGTCCGCGGCATGGCTCAGACTCGGATCTGCATTCAACACAGCTTCGTTGCGGCCCAGGCGATAGAGCGCCGCCAGGATCGTCGGCGTTGCGCCGATCATGCGCAGTACCCGGGTTCGTCGCTCGTCAGGGGATAGATCGAGCGTGGGCGTATCATCGACCACCAGCGAGACTGCGGCTCGCAGACCGGCAAGTGGTCCGCCGACATAGGGAGCAATTGAGGCCAACGCTTGCAACGTCGCCGGCTCGAGCCGCCGGTTGTGTGCCAGTTCGGCACGCAAGACCCCTTCGCTGCCTTGGTCGGGAAGCGTGCCGTCGATCAACAACGCGGTCGCGGCTTCGAACGTTTGATGACGGGCGATCTCCACGGCGTCGTAGTGGCGATAGTGGAAGAACCCTTCTTCGCCGCGGACGGCACCGACCGTGGTGTCGGCTACGACAAGGCCCTTCAATCCGGGAGGTGCAACAAGTGTTTCCATCTGCCTACCATGCAACGAACGCCTCAGGTTGACAACATTGATCAAGTCAATGTTGATTCAGTCAACTAGCCAACGATCCATCTGCCTGGCCGGTCGGCGTTGCCAAGAACGAACCCACTGGGAAGGGCCAGATGAACGAAGCAGGTTTGGTCGACGCAGTCGAGGCGGCGGCGCGCCTGGGCGTCAAGCGGCAAACCTTGTACGCCTACGTCAGCCGTGGAATCCTGCACCGCCAGGTAGCGCTCGACGGACGCACAAGCCTGTTCGACCCGGCAGAACTCGAGGCAGTCCGGCAAGGCAAACGCGACCGTACCGAGGGAGAACTTCGCACGGTTATTGCGACCGCAGTCACCAAGGTCAGCGACGACGGCCTGTTGATTCGAGGCCACGATCTCATTGCGCTGGTGAGCGAGCAGATGGGTTTCACCGCCATCGCAGATCTGTTGTGGCTCACCCCCGAAGACGAACCATGGCCGGATCCAGAACCCGTCTTGACGACTTCGATTACGGGTATCGACGGGTTGCGAACCCTACTGGCTGCGTCTTCGGCGTCGGATCCGTTACGCCATGACCTGTCGCCCCACAGCGTGCGCGCCGCGGGTCGGCGAATGATCACCGCCATGGCCTACGGCATGCCTGCGATGACAAAAGGTAGCGATAGGTCGATTGCCACCGCATTGTGGCGCCGCCTGACGAGACGCCGAGGTTCGGCAAAACAGCGAGCCACGCTCGATGTAGCACTGGCGCTGCTGTGCGACCATGGACTCGCTGCATCGACATTCGCGGCTCGAATCGCTGCATCGGTACGTGCGGACCCGTATTCGGTCGTGGGTTCAGGACTCGGCGTCATCGGCGGACCGCTCCATGGCGCTGCGAGTGCGTCGGTTCACGAACTCTTCGCCGAATCATCGCGTCTGGGCGACGCCGCTCAAGCTGTTGGCGATTCGCTGCGCCTGCATGGTCGGGTTCCTGGGTTCGGCCACACGCTGTACACCCACCAAGACCCCCGCTACAGCGCACTGATGACGTTGGTCGTAGATGCCTGGGCCGATGACTCGCGACTGCAACACGTCTATCGCGTGCGAGATGTTGTGGGGGCGCGCCGCGACGACTTCCCCAATGTCGATCTTGCTCTGGGCGCCTTCACGTGGCTGGCGGGGATGGCCCCCAACGCGGGGGAAACGATCTTTGCCATCGGCCGAACGGCGGGTTGGCTTGCTCATGCGATAGAGGAGTACGACGAGGCCCCACTGAGATTTCGCCCTCGAGCTCGCTACCTGGGTGGGTACCGGTGAACCGCCAACGCCCGAGTTGGGGCCTGTCGACGTTGATCCAGCCGAGACGGAACCGATAGTCAACAGGGCGTTCGCTAGCGCTGGACCGCCGAACCCCCGGTGGACTGCAATTGCAACAAGACGGTTGCTCACGACCATTGGTGCGATAAGGAGAAGTGATTGCCACCCGACACCGTTTGGGCATGGCAGGCTGGTGAACTGTATGGACCTGAAGGAGCGAGCAACATGGGCGGCGGCTGTCTTCGTTGCTGGCTTGGCCTTGCTGTTGTTGTCGGTCTTCGTTGCTGATCGCCGGCTCGATTCGCCTTTCGAAGAGGCTGAACTTCTCCCGATAGAGATCCCCGCCGGTACGCCGCTCGACGGCGGCTTCCTGTATGCCTCCGATACGAGCGGCAATTTCGAGATCTTTGTCAACCCCCTGCAGGGGGCGCCGATACCGCTGACGACTGATCCCTCGTTCGACAGTTGGCGCCCGAGATTGTCCCCCGATCGATCAACGGTGCTGTTCTACCGGACACCAGCGGGCGTCGTCGATACGGATCTGTCTCAAGCCTCGCTCTGGATGATCGGCGCCCAGGGTGGCGAGCCGGTCGAGGTGCTGCCGGTGAAATCACACGGCTGGACCGAGCAAGGCGGCGCCGAGTGGTCGCCGCTGGGTAACGAGTTGGTGATGATGGGCGAACGTCCGCTCGGTATGCAGATCTGGGTCACGAGCATCGACGGGCGAGATGTCCGAAATCTGGTCAACATTCCTGGCGACAGCACCTATCCGAGCTGGTCGCCCGACGCCAAGCGCGTGCTGTTCGGGGCGTGTCCCGAACCCTCCTGCGCCAACGAGCGACGCGAAGTATTTGCAGTTTCTGCAGCTGGCGGTGAGCTGATCCAGATCACTAATGACGACGTGTTCGACGAACAGCCCCGCTTCTCGCCAGACGGCAGCCAGATCGTGATGCGTTCACAGTTCTCAGCGCCCGACGAAGAGGGCAATGGCGCCGAGTGGGATATCAGAGTCATCCCCACCAGCCGTGACCAGCCAGCACGCCGTCTGCTCGGCGAAGGCGCCACCGGCAACGCTGCTGTATGGAGCGATGATCGGTTCGTGCTCTTCGAGCGGGTGTCAGCGCAGGACGGCGACTCGGGGATCTACACGGCGCGTGTTTCCGACGGCGAGCTCTTCACCATGGTCGACATGCCTGCCAACGAACGATTCCCTGCCAGTTAGTGCCGCGAGAAACACCGCTGCGCTCGCTCAAACCACCCATCGCTACCGGCTACGGCCTTGGTGCCGCCCTGTCACGTGCGGGTGGGGGTGGGCACGATCAATGCGCCGACCGCAACCACGGCCGAAGCCACCGCACACGCGATCACGATTGGTTCATAGGATCCGGCCACGTCGTTGCCAATCGACAGAATCAGTGGCCCGACGGCCGAAGCGCCGACGTTGGCGGTCGTTGAGATGCCCTTGATCGACCCGATGTGATCTACGCCAAACCACTTGGGGTAGAGCGCACCGGACAACGCGCCGATTGCTCCGCCCCCGAGTCCGAGCACCAGACCGTAGAGCGACGCCATCATGCCGGGCTCGGCCACCGTGGCCAGAAACGTTCCCAGACCCAGCATGATTCCGCCGAAGAACATGAGGGGCCGAGCGGGCAACCGATCGGTCAGTGACCCCACGACAAAGCTACTCGACACGCTGCCGACGAGCTGCGGAATGAAGATTGCCGCCGCCTGCGTCTTGGTCAGGCCCTGTTCGCCCAGCAGATCCGTGTTGTGGAAAGTCAGTGCTGTGCTGACCGCACCGGCCATGAATCCGATCGATGTCAGCGTCCAGAACGCAGGCGTCCTGATGGCTTCGGAAACGGTGAAAGAGCGGCCCCGCACGGCCCTGGCGGGCTGATCACTCGCCCTGCCGTCGGGGACCTGGCCGATGTCTTCGGGGCGGTCGATGATCAGGAAGCGAGCAATGGGCAGCACCGTGAGGATGACCAGGACACCGAGCAACAGCCAGGTGGTTCGCCAGCCGAATGCACGAATGAGCGCAGCGAATGTCAACGGCGCCATCGAGAGAATCGCCACCGAGCCCATCGTGTTCAAGGCCAGGGCGAAACCCCGCCGCCGCTCGAACCACATGACCACACCCTGCGTGCCGATCAGGCTCATCGAGCCCTGCCCCAACATGCGTAGCCCAACGAACGCGAACGCCAGCATGACGATGTTCTGCACAGTGCCGGTGAGCGCCACTGCAGCGGCAAATCCAACCGAAACAACGGTCAGGGTGCGCTTGACTCCGGCGCGATCGACCCAACGCCCGATGAAGGGCAACGCTGCGGCACCGGTCAATGTGCCCACGAGATACGCGGTCGACACCGCCGACCGGGTGGTGCCCAGCGATTCGATCAGGTCATCGGTGAACGCGGAGACGCCAATGGTCTGACCGGGCGCGGTGAAGCCCCGCACGATCGTGCACGCAGCCAGCATGTACCAGCCGTAGAACGCGCTCGATTGGCGCGCCGCTCGCGGTGAATTCATATCGTGGGCTTACAGCGTGGCGCAGGCTCGAGTGGCGGTGAGCAAGAGCTCATAGCGGAACGTGGTGTCGCAGTCGACCAGCTCGCTCGGGTCCCACTGATCGCGGTGCAGGGTGTCGGCCAGGTAGAGCGCGTGGCCGAGGCGCACGTTTCGAAAAGAAGCAACCGCCGCCAGAGAAGCCAGTTCCATGTCGACGGCGATAGCACCCTGGCTGACACGTTGTGCGACCTTCGCCGATGTCTCTCGGTAGAAGGCGTCGGTGGTCCACGCAATGCCGCGGGCGACGTGATTGCCCGCCGCCCGGTACGCGTCGTGCACGATGGTCTGCATCTCGGGATCTGGGTGGGCAAGCGTTGCAGGCGCCGCATAGTGATACGAGACGCCTTCGTCGCGGATCGCAGCCTCGGGAATCACGACGGTGCCGGGGGCGTGTGCGGCAACGAGTCCGCCCGATGAGCCGATCGCGATGAATTCGCTGCAGCCAAGGGCGATGAGTACTTCGAACAACGCTGCGGCTGCTGGTGCACCCACGTTGGCCATGGTCATCAGGATTTTCTCGCCGTCGACCTCGTACTCATAGATGGGGTTACGGATGGATTCCAGCGTGAATCGGTAACGCTCCACCAAATCATGGCTGCTCTCGAAGCGAGCAAATGCGTCACCCATCCACGTGATCACACAGCGGTGCGGCAAACCATCGATTTTGGGGTGTAGAGCGCCGGGTTCGATGATCGACGCCGTGCGGGGATCGAAGTCCAGAATGGGCGCCTGCTCATCGGTCACCGAATGACCCTACTGCCACCAATGGACTGTTCTTTGCACAAAAGCAGCAAGGCCATGCGGTGGTCACCGCTAGCGTGGGTCATCGTGAATCTACCGCTGGTAGCCAATCGGCTCACAAAACGCTTTGGTGACTTCACTGCCGTCGATGGCATCAGTTTTTCGGTGGAACCAGGCGAGACCTTCGGCGTGTTGGGGCCTAATGGTGCGGGCAAGAGCTCGACCATGAAGATGGTGAGCACCATCAGCCCCCGTACCGGTGGTGAACTCCAGATCTTCGGGCTCGACCCCGAGCGTGACGGCCGTGAGATTCGCACGCGACTCGGCGTTGTTCCCCAAGAAGACATCCTCGACATCGATCTCACTGCTCGTGAAAATCTCATGATCTATCAGCGCTACTTCGGTGTGCCGTGGAGGCAGACCCGAGCCAAGGCCGATCAGCTACTCGAATTCATGCAGCTCGGCGATCGGGGCGACAGCAAGGTCGAACCACTCTCCGGGGGCATGAGGAGGCGACTGACCATCGCTCGGGCATTGGTGAACGACCCCGAAATGATCCTGCTCGACGAGCCGACAACGGGCCTCGACCCACAAGCTCGCCATCTGCTGTGGGAGCGCCTGTACCGGTTGAAGGAACAGGGCGTGACGTTGTTGCTGACCACGCATTACATGGACGAAGCCGAACAGCTCGCCGACCGCTTGGTGATCATGGACAACGGCGCCATCGTCGCCGAGGGGTCTCCATCACAGCTGATCACCGAGCACACCACACGCGAGGTCGTCGAGCTGCGGTTCGACGACGATCAACACCGTGCTTCCGGCCTGGTGCCAGCAGCAGCCGCAGCGGGGCTCCGTCTCGACGAGCTGCCGGACCGCCACCTGGTCTACGCCGACGACGGCGACGCACTCATCGCTCATCTGCGCGATGTCGGCGTCAATCCGCTCGGCACCTATGTTCGTCGATCATCGCTCGAAGATGTCTTCCTGACACTCACCGGCCGCAGTCTGAACGAATGACGACCGCCTCAGCACGCCGTGCTTCAACGGGATCGGATCAGCGGGCGCGACTGCGCACAGGTCGATGGGTGGCGATGTCAGCGGTGCTGCTTCATCAATTGCGCCGCACCCGTCAGTCGTGGTGGTCGAGCTTGGCGGCCGGGCTCGCTTCGCCCACACTCTTCTTGTTCGCAATCGGCGCGGGGCTGGGCTCACAGATCGACGACGCCGAACTGGCTTCGCTTGGTGTCGATTCGTATCTGAACTACATCGGACCCGGGGTCCTGATCGTGACGGCCATGCAGATCGCGGCCACCGAAAGTCTGTGGCCCACCATGGGCTTGCTGCGTTGGGGCGGCGTGTACAAGGCCGTCTTGGCCACTCCCATCACCAGCGCCGAACTCGGCGTGGCCCATGTTCTGTGGCTGGGTTTGCGAGCCTTTGTCGCCGGCGCCTCGTTCCTGGTGGTGCTGGCCCTGGCCGGGGCCATCGGCAGCTGGCTCGGCGTGTTCATCGCCTTCGTTGCGGTGCTGGTTGCACTGGCGCATGCTGCGCCGCTGGTTGCGTTGACGGTCGGCCTCGAACAAGAGAACGTGTACCCGATGATCAGCCGGGTCGTCATCTTCCCGCTGTTCTTGTTCTCCGGCGCCTTCTTTCCCGTCGAAGACATGCCCCGCGCTGTGGGCGCGTTCGCCAAGATCACACCCAGTTGGCATGGCGTTGAACTGGCGCGCCACCTGGCGACTGGAGACCTCGGCCAGGCCGACGCCGTTCATGCCGGGTTTCTGATCGTGGTGTGCGCCGCCGGACTGTTCCTGGTGCAACGCCAATTCCGAAAGCACTTGGACATATGAGAGCGCTCGGTCTGCGGCCGCTTCCGGTCTTCGAACGCAATGCGTTGGTGTTTCGTCATCAATGGTGGGTGCTGCTCTCGGGCGTGGCCGAACCCATCTTCTATCTGCTCGGCATGGGACTCGGACTGGGTGGCTTGGTTGGCGATGTCGAACTCGAAGGCCAACTCGTGTCCTATCCCGTGTTCGTGGCCGCAGGTCTGCTGGCATCGTCGGCCATGAACGGAGCGATCTTCGAGTCGACATTCAACTTCTTCTTCAAGATGCGAGAGACCCACACCGTGGGCTCCATGCTCTACACGTCGCTGCGCATGCGCGATGTACTGCTGGGCGAGGTGGCATGGTCGGTTGCCCGGGGCGGCGTGTATTCGGCCATGTTCCTGGTGATTGCGCTGGCTTTCGGCACGGTCGAATCGTGGTGGGCGCTGTTCTCGCTTCCGTCGGCGGTCCTGATCGCCGTCATGTTTTCGGCGCTGGGCACGTTCATCACGACCTTCATCCGCACCTGGGCCGATTTCGATCTGGTACAGCTTGCGATCCTGCCCATGTTCATGTGCTCGACCACGTTCTTCCCGCTGGCGGTGTATCCCGACTGGGCCCACCCCATCGTGCAGGCCACCCCGCTCTACAACGGAGTCGCACTCATCCGCGATCTGCACACCGGGCTCGTTGGTTGGCACGACGTCGGCCACGTGCTCTACCTGGTCGTCACGGGCGCGCTCTTCACCTGGCTCACGATCCGACGCATGCACAAGATCTTTCTTGCCTGACCATGCGTGACGGTGCTCCATGCGGGGTGACACCCTCTCAGATGCTGAACTGGAGTCATGCCTGCTGTATTCGTTCATGGAAATCCGGAGACCTCGGCCATTTGGGGTGCGCTGTTCGCTGCACTCGAACGCGACGATCTGATCGCGCTGAGTCCACCGGGATTCGGTGCGCCCACACCTGCAGGCTGGAAGGCGACGCGCGAAGAATACGTTGCGTGGCTCGCCGCAGAGCTCGACGACATCGACGGACCGATCGATCTGGTGGGGCACGACTGGGGCGGTGGTCATGTGCTCGGCTATCTGCTGGAGAATCCCGAAGCGGTGCGCAGCTGGTGCGTGGACCTGATCGGCATCTTGCATCCCGACTATGTCTGGCACGACGCCGCATTGGTGTGGCAGACGCCGATTATCGGCGAAGAGAACATCGCTGCCATGGTGAGCGCGCCGACCAGTGACCTGGCCGCCATGTACGAGGCTCTGGGCATGAGTGCCGAAGTTGCTGCCGACGTTGCGTCCGCGGTGAACACTGACATGGGTGCCGCCGTGCTCGGGCTCTACCGCAGTGCTGCGCAACCGGTGCTGGCCGAGTTGGGGCGCAACGCCGAGGTGTTGCGCGCCCGGCCAGGGCTCATGATCAACGCAGAGAACGATCACTATGTCGGCACCGACGAGATGGCCCAGGTCAGCGCCGACCGGGCAGGGGCTCGGGTCGTGCGTCTCGCGGGCGTGGGCCACTGGTGGATGTGTGAAGCTCCCGAGATCGGTGCTGCCACCCTCGAATCCTTCTGGGCGTCCGTCTGAACGACGATTGCGGGACAACCCCAGGGTGCGTCACCCGCCGACCGGGACAACGCGTCAGAAGCGTTCGGCTCGCAAAACGTGGGCGTCGCTGATCGAGACGACTCCGATATGAGGTTCGACCACGTCGAACGCGGCTTCGAGTAGCGCATCGAGTCGGTCGGGTCGAATCACGCAGATGACCGCGACCATGCCCCGGCCCGGTGATATCTGCCCATCGCGTGTCCATCGCCCGGATCGACCTGACCCGCCGTGGACCGGCATGACGGTGTAACCCGTTATGCCGGTTGCCTCGATCGCATCGGTCAGGCGACGTTCGAGCGGCGACTCGATGATGACCTCGACTCGCTTGGCCAGGTGCATGTCCATCAGTTACTCCCTATCACGGCTTCGGCCACTGCGATGTATATCGGTATGCCCACCGCGAGGTTGAACGGGAACGTTACGCCGAGCGACAACGTCAGGTAGATCGAAGGCCGCGCTTCGGGTAGCGCTACTCGCATCGCTGCGGGTACCGCGATGTACGACGCAGACGCCGACAAGGTGATGAGAAGCGCGGCGCCCCCGGTGGAGAGCCCGACGAGCAGCGCTGCCAGCAGCCCCATCGCTGCGCCGACCAGCGGCATGATCATGCCGAAGCCGATCGCACCGGCTCCGAGGTCACCTCGACTTCCGAGCAGACCCCGGCCGGCAACGAGCCCCATGTCCAGCAGAAACAGGCACAGCACGCCTTGGAACGGATCGACGATGAAGGGGGCAATCGATGCGAGGCCCTCCTCGCCTGTCACGGTTCCGATCACGAAGCTGCCAACCAGCAACACGATCGAACCATTGAAGAGAATCTCGCGGTACAGCTCCGAATCGACACTGCCGCTCTTGGAGCCCTTACGGGCAACGAGCCACAACGCAGAGAGAATTGCGGGAGCTTCCATCACTGCGGCGGCTGCGACCATGTAGCCCTCGGCAACGATGCCCTCGCTTTCCAGCACCGAAGTGGCAGCAACGAAGGTGACAATAGAGATCGACCCATAGTGCGCAGCCACCGCTGCTCGATCGAGCAAGGGCAGTTTGGTCAACGCTCCGAGCAGCGCAAAGGCAATGAAGGGCAGAGCGAACGACAGCGCCGTCGCCGCAACGAGGGTGCCGACCAGCGTGGCGTCGATTCCGTGAGCCGCAACACCTGCACCGCCTTTGAACCCAATGGCGAACAGCAGATAGATGGACATGGCCTTGGCGAAGGCTTCGGGGATGGTGAGGTCCGAGCGTGCAAGCGCAGCCACGAACCCCAACACGAAGGCCAGGATGATTGGTGATATCAAGTTGTCGGCAGCCAGCGACACGATGTTTCCCATGGGCGACACCTTTCGGTAAGTGGTGATCTGGTGTGCCGATCGAGGGCGGCGAGTGGGCGATGGCTTCCATCACCAACCGGCAACTATAGAGCAATACGTGTATTCAAATACAACTAACTAAAAGAGGTTATTTGGCCACGTGGCGTACCCGGTGTCTGATGCGCGAGGCTCTTCGTATGACACGACTGACCCCACGCACGACCGCCGACATGGACCCCAAGCAGGCGGAGTTCTTCGCCCAGATGGCTGAGGGGCGCGATGTGTCAGACGGCCGCATCGGTGGACCCTTCGACGGGTGGGGGCTGAACCCGAGCATCGGTCGGCGCATCTGGCAGCTGGGGGGTGCCATCAGGAACAAGCCGTCGATCGATCGTCGTTACATCGAACTGGCCATCCTGGTGACGGGGCAACTCTGGCAAGCACAGTTCGAGTGGTGGGCCCACGAGACCATGGCCCGCGATGCAGGGCTACCCGAGGCCGTGATCCAAGCGATCAAGGTCGGCGAGGAACCGGTCTTCGAAGACGAAGGCGATGAGACGGCGTGGCGACTGTGCACCACCCTGCACCGCGACAAGCGAGTCGACGATCGAACGTATGCGGCTGCGGTTGCCGTGCACGGCGAGACCGGTGTCGCCGATCTCATCCATGCACTCGGCTTCTACGTGCTCGTCTGCATGACGCTCAACACCTTCGAAGTCGAACTCCCCGCGGGCGCCACCCCGCCCTTCCCCACTTAACGAACAGCGTCATCTACATGCATCGGTGCCAGGCGCCGAAGCATTTGAAGATGCGAGTTGTCTAGGATCGAAGGCCTAGCTGAGAGAGCGCATCATGCCTACTACCCAAGATCTGACGAACAAGACCGTCGACCTGTTGCAGAACATGATCCGAAACGAGTGTGTCAACGAGGGCACCGAGGAATCAGGTCAAGAGGTGCGCAATGCCGACCTGTTACAGGCCTACATCGAAGGCGCTGGGCTCGAGGTCGAACGATACGACGCGGCGCCAGGGCGTACCTCGATCGTGGCCCGCATCGAAGGCAGTGACCCGAAGGCACCCAGCCTGTGCCTGAACGGACACCTAGACGTGGTGCCGGTGAACGCCGATGGCTGGGACCGTGACCCGTTCGGTGGCGAACTGATCGACGGCGAGGTCTGGGGTCGGGGTGCAATCGACATGCTGGGGCTGACGTCGTCGATGGCCGTGGTGTTTCGTCACCTGGCCGACACGAACTTTCGCCCCAAAGGTGACCTGATCTTCTTCGGCGTGGCCGACGAGGAATCGGGCAGCAAATACGGCGCGCAATGGATGGCAGACAATCATGCCGATGCCATTCGATCCGACTATGTGCTGACCGAGAATGGGGGACTGCACGGCGGGTCCGAGAACCGGCCTACGGTCACCATGAACGTGGGGGAGAAGGGCGTGGCGTGGCGCCGGCTGCGGGTCAAGGGCACACCTGGTCATGGTTCTCGTCCTTATGGCGCCGACAATGCGCTGATCAAGGCGGCAGCCATCGTGCAACGGGTCGCCGAGTACCGCACGCCGCCTCGCTTCCATGAACTGTGGCGCAACCAGATCGAGGACCTGGGCAAGAATCATGGTCTGGAGAGTGATCTGGTCGACATGCTGCTCGACCCCAACTCGGTCGACGAGGCCATCGCGTCGATGCCCCTCGGTATCGGCGGTCATTTGCATTCGTGTTGCCATATGACGTTGAGCCCCAATGTGCTGGTCAGCCCGACCAAGACCAACACGATCCCCGACGTGGTCGACATCGATATCGACGTGCGCACCATGCCGGGTGAGACACCACAAGATGTGCAGCACTACATCACCGACGCCATCGGCCCCGAGCTGGCAGCCGAGGTCGAGTTTACGCCGTTGATGAACGACATGTCGTCGATGAGCCCGACGGCCACACCGCTGTGGGACTCGCTGCAAAAGGCGGTCAGCAATGCGTTTCCGACCACCGAGATGTCGCCCGGCATCATCGTTGGCTTCACCGATGCGCGGGTGCACCGCAATCTGGGCGCAGTGGCCTATGGCGCTGGTCTGTTGAGTCCTGATCTCAGCCCGGCGGAATACGGCAGTCGCTTCCACGGCCACAACGAACGCATCGACGTGGAATCGATCGGTCTCACCACCGGGCTCTATCTGGACACCGTGACGGACCTTCTGGGCTGACACATCACAACTTGACGACAGAAGCGGACGCTTGGTGACAGTTCGTTGACAACCTGCGCGTGCGAAAGCCCCAGAACGGCGGCGACTCGGGGCGATAGGGGGCCTGCGAACGGCGAGCTGGTGCCGAAGTCACGGTTGTAATCCAGTTGCACCCTGAACGCAACGAGATCGTCGTTTCGATTTGCCAGGCTGCGTGTGGGCAATCGAGGAGCACGGTGTGACTGGCAGAGGATCACGAGGCAAATGGCGAAAAGGCTGCGCGGTGGTGTTCACCGCGACCTTGTTCGTGGCGGCTTGCAGCAGCGCTCGCGACGAACCGGCAACAAGCCTTCCGGCTGCGAACGTCGAACCAACCGCAACCGTTACGACAATCGTAACGGTGCCGTCTGCGAGCCCTGTCCCGTCGCCAACCGCTGAGCCGAAACCGACCGCTGAAACCGCCGTGCCAGCAGGAGAACCCAACCCGACGATCACGTCGGTTCCGCCACTACCAGGCGTGAATGCCATTGGCGACCTGGTGCCCGCTGCGCCCGGCACGTTTGTGAGGGCACTACCAGATGCAGGGTTTCCACTGGACGGCGGCGCCTTCATCGTGCCGGTGTACGACGTGCCGGATGGAGCGCCGCGAGCACTGGTCGCTCGCAACGAGATCGACCGCATCGATCTGACCTATCCGTTGCGGAACCCGACGGTGTTCGACCAACCGCTCGTCTTGCGGGTCATTGCAGGCACGGCTGGCGACGAGTGGGTGTTGGTCCAAGCGCCGGTGCGGCCGCACCGCCAGTATGTCTGGGTTCGAACCAAGGACTTCGCGTTCGGCCAATCGACCTTGCGTATCGAAGTCGACCTCGGCCGGCAAGGCCGGTTTGCGCTCTTTGACGGCGAACAGGAGATGATAACCAACGCAACGGTCTACGGTCGCCCGGGACGAGAGACCGTGTTGCACGACACCTATGTCGAGCAAGCATTCGAGGGCGCTCTGTTGAGCCCCGCCTATGGCACCTACATCCTGACGATCGCTAGCTACAGCGAAGCAATAGGCACCTTTGGCGGCGGTGAACCAGGCCAGAGCGTTCACGGCACGAATCAACCCGAGCTGGTCGGCGAACGAGTAAGCAGCGGAGGTATTCGCGTTCCGAACGAAGTCATCGATTTCGTCTACGCCCAACCCGGCATCATCGGCGCCAGTGTGATCATCTACGACAGTTCTGGCATTGGGCGTGAGGCCGCTATTGCGCTGGAGCGCAACAAGGCGTGGACACCGGCGGCGACCGTCGAGCTCGACGAAACGAACCTGCCCGACGTACCGACCCCTTCCTATAGCTGATGCGCCGTTGGTTCATCACTCTCCTTGCGCTGGGGCTTCTGGCGACGGCTTGCTCGTCAGCGGGTGGTCCTGTCGCTGCACCGCCCCCTGCCAGCCCGAGCACGGCGGCGACCGAATCGCCAGCACCGGACGTGGTCGACTCGGTGGTCACCCCGGAGCCGGCGCCGACCTCGACGATCGTCACGCCGGCTCCCTCGGAGCCGAGTGCAACCTCGGAACCCGGCCGCGGGCGGCCCGAAGTCGATGTAGCAAGCGACATAGACTTAGCGCCTCTGGGTACCTATGTCGTGGCGCGCGATGGGGCCGGGATTCAATGGTCAAACGTGGATGGCCAGCAGGTACGGCTCGAGATCCCGGTGTACGACTCGCCCTTTGGCGCCCCTCGGACCTTGCTCGACGTGAACGAGATCGATGACGTGGAACAACCCGTCAGTCTCACGAACTGGTCCGATGGCAAGGCCGCACTCGTGCTGCGGGTCATCGCCGGTGGCCCCGACGATGACTGGCTCATCGTGCAGGCACCGGCTCGTCCGAACAACAGTTATGTGTGGGTGCGGCGCAGCGACTTCGACTTCGGGTTCACCGACATGCGGATCGAGATCGATCTGGCCCAAGGTGCGGGGCTGACACTGTTCGACGGGAGCGACGAGTTGTTGCGGACCGCCATTGTGCACGGCCGAGATAGCCGGCCGACTCCGACGCACGTCACCTTCATCGAACGAGGCATTCGAGGTCAAGCGGTATCGCCCGCCTACGGGACAGCCATCCTGTCGATGGCAAGCTTCAGTGAGACGCTCGGCACCTTTGGTAATGGCATGCCCGAGAACTTTCTGCATGGCACGAATCAGCCCGAGCTGATGGGCCAGCGGGTGAGCTCGGGCGAGATCCGGGTACCGAACGACATCCTGGATCAGGTCATCGAGACGATCGTGCCGGGGACCCCGGTGCTGATGTTCGACAGCAGCAGCGAAACAGGAAACAAGCAAGCGATCATCGAACGGACTCTGACGCCGGCCTCGACCATCGACTTCCTCGACGGGGGCGACGTGGCGGCGGATCTGGTCACCGATGTCACGCCGCAGTTGTGGCATCGATGCCCTTCGGCCGAGGCGGTCGCAGCCGGCCAGTTGCTGTGTCGAATGGGATTGATGCCGAGCGAGCAGGGGCGTTACGCCTACATCACCGCCCGACCCGATGCCGGTGAGTTCAGCGAAGAGGCAAACGCAAACGTCATCGCTGTCTATGACATACCGGATGGCGAGCCCCGCACGCTGGTGCATCGACGACCGGACGGCTTCGATACTCGCGTGGCGCTTCGGAATCCTGCATGGCGCGACGAGCCGCTGGTGTTGTGGCCGCTCGAAGTCACTCCCGATCAAGAGTGGATTCGGGTGCAAGCACCGATTCATCCGCAGCGCCAGTCCGTGTGGGTGCGGGCCAGTGACTTCGAGTTCGGCTACACCGACTATCGCGTCGAAATCGACATCTCGGGCCAAGGCAACCTGACCCTGTTCGACGGTGACACCGAGTTGATCAGCAACATCATCGTGTCGGGTCGTGAAGGCCGCCCGACGCCTCTGGGTGCGTCGTACATCGATGTCGTGATTCGTGGCGAAACACTGTCGCCTGCCTTCGGCTCGTACTTGCTGTCGATTCCGATCTTCAATGATGTCTTGACCACATTTGGCGGCGTACTGCCGAAGCAGAGCATCCACGGCACCAACCAGCCCGAACTCATGGGCCAACAAGTGGCGTCGGGCCATGTTCGGCTGCCCAACGAGGTGCTGACCTTCATGGCCGAACAGCCGGGCGGTCTGGTGGGAGCGCGCGTGGTCACCGTCGACAGCACCAGCATCGACCGAGAGCAGGCGATCCAGATCGAGGAGTCCCGCCCGTGGACCCCCGCCACGACTACCGACCCGCGAAACCAAGAGATCGAGTTGGCCGATCCGAGCATCTGAGCTGCATACTGAGCAGACCCAATCGCCGTGAGGTTGTCGTGCAAAGACTCATCGATGGAATCGCCCGGTACTCCAACGAAGTGCATCCTGCGAACCAGCCGCTGTTCGACAGCTTGGCGCACGGTCAATCGCCCGACGTTCTGTTCTTGAGCTGCGCGGACTCTCGAGTTGACCCATCGCTCATCACGCAGAGCCAGCCGGGCGACATCTTCGTCTGTCGTAATGCGGGCAACATCGTTCCGCCGAGCGATTCCGGCCTCTCCGACGACGGCGTGATTGCGTCGATCGAGTTCGGCGTGATCGCCCTGAAGGTGTCCGACATCGTGGTATGTGGGCACGCTGACTGTGGTGCAATCAAGGGTCTACTCCACCCCGACTCGCTGACGTCGCTTCCGCATGTCACCAAATGGCTCGAGTGGGCTGACCACGGCGGTCACCAAGAGCCCGAGAGGGCCGTCGAAGCCAATGTCTTGGCCCAGCTGGCGCATCTGCGAACCTACGCCTTCATCAACGAGGCCGTCGACGTCGGTTCGCTGACTCTGTCGGGCTGCGTCTACGACATCGCCAGCGGTCAAGTGCGAGTCTTCGACGGAACCGACTTCACAGTGCCCAACCGCTGAGCCCGTATCTTCTGGGTCAGACCCAGAAGATACACCCCACAACGTCTTATCTTCTGGGTCAGACCCAGAAGATACACCCCACAACGGCTGGGTCTGCCCGAGATAATGCGCTCAGCTGTGCTGTGCGACTGAGTCACGCAGGCTGCGATCGTAGCCTTGTGCGCTACGCAGCCACTCGCGTCCCAGCTTCCACAACGAGGCGATTCCCCACACCAGGATGAAGAAGGCAGCGTTGTCAGCAAACACGGCGCCGATCGCCAAGGTGCCCTCTGCCACCCCGAGTGCAACACTCATGGCAGTGGTGACGAGCGTGGCGATAACCGCGACCTCGATAGCTGGTCCAATCAGTAGCCGGGTCATGCGCATGGACGGAAAGGCCAAAAGGTCAACGATGGCGACGAGCATCCAGATGACGCCCATGGGGACCAGGCCCATCAGGTAGCGGTCAAATCGGGGTCCGTCGGCAGTCAACAATTCGCCGACACCGACAACGACAGCACCCGCCTGAATGGCAGAGACCGCCAGCACCGTGACCGACACGGCGGCCAATTTGGGGTTGCGATCGGCCAGTGTTGATTTGTCAGGTCGCATCGAAATCTCCCGCGAACATCAAGAG
>ENA-ORXM01000703-ORXM01000703.1-marine-metagenome-genome-assembly--contig:-NODE-703-length-54176-cov-6.819109_pt1 | contig 54176 bp, 45 predicted proteins | sample MGYA00237867_ERZ511480 | MGnify/ENA primary metagenome ERZ511480 (study PRJEB26309, sample SAMN06266103) | marine metagenome | isolation source: Algal blade | place: United Kingdom:Sidmouth, United...
TTTGATATTTTACATCTGCTTTTAGATTAATTTCATATATAATGGGTGTACGCTCTGATATGCTTTTAAAGTGATTCTCCATTAGTGTCTTAGCTTTTTGGATATCTATATTTTCATCTAGCTCTAATACAATGTAATATATATCATCTGGTTTATTTTTCGTGAATACCAAGGGAGCAATATTGTCTTTGAAAGAATTATCTTTTGTGACTAAATCATTTTCCGATGAATTACAAGATGAAATAAGAACGAGCCCAAAGAGAAAGAATAAAAATTTATGCATTATTTGTTGAATTTATATGAAAGTATAAGTGAGAAGTTGGTGTTGTCAAAAAAGGAAACTCTCTTTTCATCATGCTGTATATATAACTCTTGTTCAACTTCTCTCTTTTCATTTAGTCTGATAGATTTATTATGGGTTGTCCCATTATAAAGCCTAAAATAATAAATATTGGATATACTTATTCCTAAACCAAATTTTCTGGATAGTAAATAAATAAAATTTAAATTTAAATCAATTCCTATATCTAATTCAGGAGCAGAAGATATTTTCTGAATTGATTCTGAGATTAACAAATCGTCAAAATTCGATACGTTAGTTTTAAATGTATTTTCTCTATTAAAATAATATGTTGTAAATAATCTAATTGAAGGCATAAGTTGAAGAGGACTATTAGAGATTCGCTACCTGCGACAATTATTCCATTTGATAGTGGTAAACTCATAATAATTTTGTTTTTGTTCATTTACCTCTAAAATACAAATACTTTAGTGAAATGATCATAAGACTAAAGTCATCTTAACAAATTAGAAATATATATTATGTATGTAAGATCTTTCGCGCTAGTGATCGTAGTGATATGAGGTAGCTAGAGCGGCTATTGAGCAAAGGGGTGTCGCAGGCTCAACGAGGAACGAGGCGAGACAAGAAACCCCTCTTGCGAAAAGATGCTCTAGGTGCCGAATACAAACGTAGAGCAGGGTCACGGAGTGAAGCGCCCAAATCTAAAAAGAAATAAAAATTTGAATAAAATCATATCAGTCCCCTAGCTTTCAGCTCTAAGTACTTGTTAATACTATTGATAGAAAGGTCGGCCGGGTCGGTGAGGATTGTCTGAATTTTGTGCTGACGTAGAATCTGTGCTATGGCTTGTTTTTCGGAAATAAACTTCTTGGCGATGGTTTGGTGATAGACCGCTTCCGTATCTTTTGCTTTTTTGTTCGCGAGTTTGGTAACTTCGGTATTGGTGAAGAATACGACTACTAGGAGGTGTAGACGATTGATCTTTCGCAGGATAGGTAGCACGCGCTCCATCGCGTAGGTGCTTTCGAAATTGGTATAGAGAAATAACAGACTTCGTCCTTTGATTAGCTTACGAGCGGAGTGATAAAGCAACTCGTAGCGTGCTTCTAGGTCACGTGGTTTTTCACGGTAAAGGGCTGCGAGAATTTTATTGAGGTGACTGGTTTTGCGATCGGCTTTGATGGCAGAACCTATCTTGTCGGAAAAAGTAAGTAAACCGGCTTTGTCATTTTTTTGTAGCACTACATTGGAAATAACGAGCGCACTATTGACGGCGTAATCCATGAGGCTGAGTCCATCAAATGGCATCCTCATATTTCTACTCTTATCAATAATAGAATAAACACTCTGTGAGCGCTCGTCCTCGTACTGGTTGACCATGAGGGTAGCTAAGCGACTACTCGCTTTCCAGTTGATACTTCTATAATCATCTCCTGGTACGTATGTTTTTATCTGTTCAAATTCGTAGCTGCTGCCAATACGTCTCAGCTTCTTTATACCATGACCCATGCTAACACTATTGAAAGCCAGCTGCTCATATTTTTTCATTTGCAGTATAGATGGGTAAACTGGGATCATAGCTTCTGCAGGCACGACTACCCGTCTGGAAACTAAACCGAGTATAGAGGAAATAAATAAATTGAGATTGCCGAAGTGATATTCGCCTCGCTTGAAAGGTTTCAAGTGGTACTCCATAGCGCGTGCTTCTCCTTGCTGGAGATCTACATGCAAGCTATGATCTCGTACTTGAAACTGAAAAGGTAATTCATCTACAACTTCTACGGACAATTTTCTAGCGGCGTTATTTTGTAAGGCGATGGTGATTTTATTTTCATCGGCGAGAGAGAATAATTTTGGTAATTGTCTAGCAGCTATTACGCTATTGCTTTTTTGAAACAGCCAAAATATATCTAGACCCACGAAGCAGGTAAACACAACTAAGAATACCTTTCCTAAAATGAAAAGTGCATAGTATTTAAACCCTACGATAAACATCAGGATGATGCCTGCAAAGAAATAAAAAAATCGACTGCCTAAATACAAGTTGCGCATATGAATTTTATCTAGGTACTTCTATTTTACGGATCATATCTTGGATAAGTACTCTCGGATCCACGCCCTCCATTTCTCTTTCTGGTGTGAGGATAATACGGTGATTGAGCACAGGATAAGCGGCATACTGAATATCATCTGGGGTAACAAAATCTCTACCTTCGATAGCGGCCAGTGCTTTTGAAGCTTTTAATAAAGCCAAAGACGCTCTGGGAGAAGCACCCAAGAATAGATCGCCAGAACTCCTAGTGCTCACCACAATATCTGCGATGTAATCGATCAGAGTATCCTTGATAGTCACTTTCTCGATAAGTGCTCGACATTCGTTAAGGAGGGTAGGCGTGATGATTTTATTGATGGAAGGTTTACTATCCATTTTGAAATCGTTTCTAAATTTATTCAATATCTCTTTCTCCTCTGATAAGTTTGGATACTGTACATTGATCTTAAATAGAAATCTATCCAGTTGTGCTTCGGGTAGTTTGTAAGTACCTTCTTGCTCTACGGGATTTTGTGTAGCGATCACGAAGAATGGAAATTCCATTGGGTGTGTAACGCCATCTATAGTTACCTGATATTCTTCCATTACTTCAAAGAGAGCGGCCTGGGTTTTGGCAGGTGCTCTGTTGATTTCATCAATCAAGATAATGTTTGAAAAAACGGGTCCTGCTTTAAATTCAAATTCTGAATTTTTGACATTGAATATATTCGTACCAATAACATCGGTAGGCATCAGATCGGGCGTAAACTGAATCCTAGAAAAGTCGCTGTCAAACGCCTGCGCCATCAACTTTGCGGTAAGTGTCTTGGCTATTCCAGGTACACCTTCTATCAATACATGACCTCCTACCAAGATAGAGCATAGCATCAAGTTGATCAGTTCCGTTTGACCGACAATTATCTTTTTTAATTCCTCTCTAAGCTGCTGAGCCGCATTAGAGACCTTAGATAAGTCCAGTTTGTTTTGATCCCAAGCATTGAATATGTTCGTATTTTCAACTGGGCTACTTTGTTCTTGATGCTGAATGCTTTCATCAGGATTAGTAATTCCGTCTGGCTTTAATTGATCATCGTTTAAATCTTCTGGATGCATATTATTTATTTTGATTGTTCTGTAAATTGGTTCAACATCTGATAGAATCCAATCAAGGTATTTTCAGTTACAAAATTTGAATTCTGAATATTGTTGAAATAGTCAACTATTGACTTTACTTTCTCAGTAGGCAAACCACTTTTTGAGGCTACTTTATTAACAAAACCCTCATCTAAAGTGCTTGTGTTTAAGCGATACTTATGCCTTATATCTTCTAGCCAAAGATTCATTTGATCTATACACAATTGCTTATGGTCATTTTTGCGAAAGTACAAACTCCCTATGGTGTTGATAAAGGCTAGCGAAGTATTTTCATTCTCTTCTAATACAGGTATCACGCGTTGCTTTCTTTTTGCTTTAAAAACTAAAAAGAGTAAGCCCATAGCAACGGTAGAATACCATGCCCAAGCAAGCGGTGGTTGCTGTAGGATATAAGTAAGGGGCCCTTTATTTTTTATATGATTTGATCTACCATTTCTACGCATGCCTCTGCTTTTGTCAATTACAGAATATTCATCCCAATGCCATTCTTCTTGCGGAATAGTAGACAATATGGTGTTGATATACTTAGTGGTTTGATCGTTTAGCATATTTACATTTGTGAATGATAGTGGATTGGTGTGAATGAAGAATGAACCATTCTCATGCGGTAATTCGAAAAAATTTACTAGGGAATCATTCATATGACCTAGGACATTTATATTATTATTTTCTACACAGGCAATAGAATCATGCAAATAATACCACTGTCTTTCATTAGGATTTTGATTTTTATAGGTTCTGTAAATACTATCCGATACAACTGTATTATTGGTTAAGTTCGAATCTAAATCTAATTGAACTGCATCCAAATAGTGGTACGAATATGAGAGGTAATCAAAATCTGCTGATCTCCAAAGCTCCCGTTGATAAGATGAATAGTCCTCCGTGTAATCTCCTTCCTCTATAATTATTTCTTCCTCTTTCGCAGCTGGGTATTCTTTATCATCATATTGGTAAGTAGTATCGGAAGATGTATCGTCTTCAACGTACTCTTCTTGGATTTCTTCTGCATCATATTCTTCATTGTAATAGTCATGAAATTCTTCGTAAACGGCTTGTTCTGGATTTTTTCTGCAGGGTTCAAATATGATAGAAGATAAAGTGTTTGGAAATACTTTAACAGAAATAATTGCCTGATTTCCACTAGCTACATAATCTGCTAATGCTTGCGCATCAGAATCATCTAGCATCATGGCTTCGCCCACGATTATATAGTTTCCATTAACCTTATTATCAGGGTCAAGATATTTTGACAATTTTTTACCAATGGTTGACAGGCCTCTATCCGATGTGCTTTGTAAAAATCGTTTGAGAATGTAAGTTCCATAGACGCTCTTTTTATTATCTTCATAGGTTTCCTTCCAGTCGTATTTATTAGAGGATAATAGCTCTAGCCCACGGTATCCCAAATAGGATAATACTCCGACAATAAGAATGATCAGTAGGATTACTTTTCTATTCATGCCTGCGATTGATTTATTTCGGAATTCAATTCGTGGAATTGAGCATAAATAAAATTAAAATCCTGTTCTGTAACATTTCTTTCACCGTACCAAACCTTTTCAAATATGGTAGTAGATTTTTTGAATTTTGTAGAAAAGGGATGAGACTCTGTTTCGTATATATAATTACGATTAGTCTTGTCTCTTTTCCATTTGATGAGTTTTTTTGCAGAAAGCTCTTTTATGATTAAGAGATAATGCAATCTAATTGCAATTCTGTATTGTTTATTGTCAATGGCTTGTTGTAGGTATTGTGCCACGTCATGCTCTTCTAAATTCTCCTCTATTTGTTCAACAGATTCAAGATTGAGTTCTTTAATCTTTTTTGATTTTGGTTTAAAAAGATTATCTCTTCCTATCATGAAATACAAGATAGCGCCTACTAAGATGATCAAAATAATTATTATCAAAGCACCAGCAATATTTGAGAAGTCAAAGTCGAATGGCTTATGTTTCTTCGCCTTTTCCTTTTCCTTCTTTTCTATAACATCATTAGAGTAGTCAATTCCATCTCTGGCGGTAGTTAGTTCTTGTTGGTAAGATTCGTATTTATTATCTATAGCTTGACTACAGATGGTGTTAGTCAAAACACAAAAAGTAAGAAAAATAAATATTCTATGTAGCATATATCTCCTCATGACTCCTTCGCTATTCCTCTTATATAACCATCAAATCCAATCTTGTCTATCTTTTTCAGTAAGCTGATAGAATCTGATTTCTCTTTTAAAGAAAAATAAGTAAATCCTGCACTGACTATATACAGCGTGTAAATTAACAGCATATTGAAGTGAGAGAAAAATAGTAGAAACAGATTTATAGAATAGTCTAGATTCTTTTGGCTCATATTTAAATTCCAAGCAATCATTTCTACTAAAAACCAGAATAGGCTAGATTGAATAAATGTATAGAAGAAAGTAGCCAATAATAAAAATGAAATGGTAAGACCTAATACGCGAGAAAAATTTGCAAAGTACATTTTCCATGTCTCTGCAAGGGCCATGAAAAAATGCTCTTCACCACGAAATGTCGTATAAGCCCATAAGAGCAGAAAGGGAATGCATATAGCTGCAGAAAATATGGTGATTACAGAGTTAAATGACAGTAATGCTATGGAAAGACCACTGATAAAGAGTATGCCAGCATATTTGCCCAGCTGGAAAGTAGGAGAGTTTTGAATCAGCTCGACCTCATCGGTTTGGGATAGTTTATTTTTGAATAGATAAAAGACAACCACTGTAACTAGCGCATATAATATTACATTCAAAGGGTAAAGCCATTTTTCATTTACATTATAAAAAAGCTGTGGTATCTCTCCTAGTTTTGCGAGCGGATCTATATCAAAAATAAAGATCTCATTTATTTTTACTTCCATGATAAGTGTAATGCTCAACATATATATCGCGGACAAAAGTAAAAATAGCAAACCGAGCTTGCCGATATTCCTCCCATAGAATAGAAAGGTCTCGTTGAATAACTGTCCGGCGTCTTTTATTTGATAGTAAGCAAACTGATATTGATTATCTGGTTGTAGCTTATATCGCTTTTCCTCCACTCCTTTTCCTTTTCTCTTTTTGTATAATGGGAGTATCACAAAATAGCCAACAATAAAAGCCAAGCAAGTCAGGATAAATAAGGCACGAAAGCCATTCGGCATATCGGTATGTCTAGTTAAGTAGCCCTCAATAAAGCCAGCTACTATAAATATAGGTGTTATCCCTATCATAATCTTCAGACCACGCTTAGCAGACACTTGAAATGCTTTGGCCCGCGAGAAAGTACCAGGAAAAACCAGACCACGTCCCATTGTAATACCAGCGGCTCCAGCTATGATAATAGCCGAAATTTCTAATGTACCATGCATCCAAATTGTTAGAAAGGACTCTAGCAGAAATCCTTGCTCATAAAAGAAGTATTGGAAAGATCCCACCATGACACCATTGCTAATTAAAATTCCTATGGAGCCTATGATATATGCGATACCTAGCAAAAAGGTGAAGAATGCAACCATCAAGTTGTTCAAAGTAATACCAACACTCATCCCCATCTCTTTACTGTCCTTATATACACGCATGGGATCACCATCCGCTATATTGCCTAAAGTCATTTCCACATAGGAGTCTCCGAGTATGGTTCTTACAAATTCTGGATCCATTGCACTAGAGAAGGCTCCGATTAGCATAGAGCCTACAAAGACAAAAAAGGACAATCTAAAAGCCCTCCGACTTTCATATACAAGAAGCGGCAGTTCTTCTGTCCAGAAAGACAGTAGTCTATTACTATTGGATTTTTTAAATTGATGAATCTTATTGTAAACTTTTTTTGAAAGGCTATTTAGATAAACTCGAACTGATCGATTAGGATAGAAGGTTCGGGCATAGCTGAGGTCGTCAGTAACTTGGAGATATAAGTTCTTTAAATCCTTTGGGTCTATAGTTTTTTGCTGAAGTTTTTCCTCGAACGAGATCCACTTATCCTTATTTTGAGCTATAAACTGGGTTTCCTTCATGTTTCTGATGTAATAGAATCTTGCAGCTTTTTGTTTAATGCAAATTATAGCTAATACAATGAAATAGCAGTAATCATCTCTATATTTTTTCCAAAATCTAAGTATTATTAAACATTGTAAACGATTATACCTTAATTTTGGTGCGGTTAGTACACTAAATACACTGCATGCGGTCAATAAATATTAGAACTTCACAAAATGTTATCATTAACTATGATTTAGCACCATTGCGTGATCGTTTTACGGCCTTATTTATAGATATAATCGTCATTCTATTAACCTTTCTACTTATTGTACTGATTGTAACCAAGTTTAAATTTGATGAAGATGGAGCATTCGTAGCCATGCTGCCATATCTAACATTAATTTTATTTTTTGCCTATGGCCTAGGTATGGAAATATTCAATAATGGTCAGACACTGGGTAAAATGGCGATTGGCATTAGAGTCTTAAAGTTAGACGGTTCAGAACCCAGTTTGAGTGACTTTGTTATCCGCTCTATTTTTCATCTAATTGATACTTATTTTTGTCTCGGCGTTTTGGGAGCTATATTTATTGCTACGAGTGAAAATGGTCAACGGATGGGTGATCGAGCGGCTAATACTGTGGTGGTAAAGTTAAATGTTTATGGAACATTCAATTTGAAAGACATTCTTAATATTAGTACTACCGAAGATTACGAGCCAGTATATATTGATGTGAAAAATATTGGCGAAGAAGATATGTTGGTGGTAAAAAATGCCATTATTAGATATCGGGACAATCCTAATGCATCAAATGCGCAAGTATTGAATAAATTATCTGCAAAATTGATACGTTTGTTGGACATTAGAGAAAAACCGAAAAACAACCTTGAATTTTTAAAAACCGTGATAAAAGACTATATCGTTTCAACACGATAAAAGATATGGGAAGAAGGAACAAAAAAAAGATCGTTATTGAGGATTTAGAAGTATTCGAGCTTGCAGATAAGGGCAGAGGAATAGCGAAGGATAAAGAAGGAAGAGTTGTATTTATAGAGCGAGTAGTACCTGGTGATATAGTAGATGTGATGATTACCAAGAAGAAGTCCTCCTTTTTACAAGGTTTTCCTGTGCAATTCAAAAAATTATCTGACATTCGTATCGAGCCTATGTGTCGGCATTTCGAACATTGCGGCGGCTGCACTTTGCAAAATATACCTTATAATAAACAATTAGAATTTAAGGAAAACAACGTTGTCCAAGTGCTTAATAGGATTGGCAAAATTTATCCTGAAATGGTTATACCAATACTGCCGGCTCCGTCAATCGATTTCTATAGAAATAAGCTTGAATTCTCTTTTTCTAATAAGCGTTGGCTTACAAAGGAAGAAATGGATTCTGGAATATCGAATGTAGAAGACGTGCTAGGATTTCATCGTGCTGGTGCATTTGATAAAATACTAGATATTGAAAAATGCCATTTACAAGGCGGTATTTCTAATGATTTAAGAAATTCTATCAAGGAGCTCTCCATTGAATTTGGATTCTCTTATTATGATGCGCGCGCACAAACAGGCGTGATGCGCAATATGATGGTTAAGACCAGCTCATTAGGTCAGTGCATGTTGATACTAAGTATTAACCTTCATGACAAAGAAAAAATTGAGTCATTTCTGCAAGCAGTGATTATAAAAAATCCAAAACTCACTTCAGTCTATTATTGCATAAATGACAAACTGAATGATTTCATCATGGATTTGGATATGGTATTAGTTCATGGCAAACCCTACATAGAAGAGACGCTAAGAGATGTAACATTTAGAATCGGACCGAAGTCTTTTTTTCAAACTAATCCCAAGCAAGCAGAACGTTTATTTGACGTGGTAGAAACCTTCGCAGGACTATCAGGCAATGAAAACGTCTATGATCTTTATACTGGTATAGGTTCTATCGCATTGTATATTGCCCACAGGTGCAAGCAGGTAGTAGGCATAGAAGAAGTAGCTGCTGCCATAGTCGATGCAAAAGAAAACATGGAACAAAATAATATCACTAATACGGTATTTTATGCTGGTGATGTTAAGAATATACTTACAGATTCTTTCGCGGATCAACATGGGAAGCCAGATGTCCTAATTACTGACCCTCCTCGCGCTGGAATGCATGCAAAGGTAATAGAGATGCTACTTACCTTAGCAGCACCTAAGCTAGTTTACGTCAGTTGCAATCCAGGAACACAAGCTAGAGATTTGGCATTATTATCAGAAAAGTATATAGTGGCAAAATCACAAGCAATAGATATGTTTCCGCATACACACCATATTGAAAACGTAGTACTTCTTACATTAAAATAACATGGACACCGAACGTAGATTAAACAAAATAAAAAGAGAATTGCAGAGTGCGGCACGTATAATGGAGAAAGCAAGCGATGAAATATTTAATCAAGATATCTCCAATTACCCTATTTTTATAGTGTCACCGACTGCCATTAATATTGGCATTCTGTTAGTAGAAAGTACGGAGCTGAAAGGTAAATGGAATCTCTATATTTCAACGCTGGAGGAGTTTTCTACTAAAAACCTTATTCGCCAAGAAAGAATTAATGAATTCAGAAAAATCTATAAAGATCCAGAGGATTTTTATTGCTTATTTCTAATCGAAGATTTAGGCTCGAAATTTGTATTTATCCCTATAGAGTAGCCGATCTAATAGCTTTTAACAGGTATCTTAGGGCTTCTCATTAGGGGGATATCCTCCATTAACTTCAATACAGATAGTGAGCAGTTCAGAATATCAACCTATATTGGTAGCAGGAAGTAGAGAAAACAATACAACGAACTTGTCTAGTACTGAGATAAATAAAATACTGCTTATTGAAGATAATGCTGCCGATGCTCGCATGGTAGAATTACTACTAGTAGAATCGGGTATGAAGCATTGTGAGCTGGTCGTAAAGCAATCGCTAAATGCAGGTCTAAAGTCTCTTGAAGAACAAGACGATTACGCGGCTATTTTGTTAGACTTAAGTTTGCCAGATAGCTTTGGATTCGACACTTTAAATACAGTCTTAAAGCAATTTCCAAATAATAATGTTATCGTCCTTACTGGGCAACAAGATCGCCAATTGGGTCTCAAAGCGCTCAAAATGGGTGCTCAGGATTTTCTGATTAAGGGAAATTATGATGCTAACGTTTTTTTGAAAACAATTCGATTTTCGATTGAGCGAAAAAAGTATCTTAAGAAAATTGAAGAGGCTCAGACAAGATATCAAAATATTTTTACCAACTCCAAAGATGCGATTTACGTTTGCAATAATGAGGGCAAACTAGTTGATTTTAACAGGTCGACCTCCGTCATCACAGGGTATGACAATTCTGAATTATTTGGAATACAAATAGAAGCATTATTTGAAAACAGAAATTTTTGGGACTCTTTTCAAGAGCGTGTTTTTCAAAGCAAATTTGTGGTCGAAGAAGAAGTAAATATTGTCTGCAAAGATGAAACGATCAGAAACTGCCTTATTTCCGCAGGTCAGTTGGTTTATGGAAATTTTATCGGGATCAATGGATTTATTAGAGATATCACCGAACGTAAGCAAGCGGAAAAGCTTAGACAAGATCGTAAAGTTGCGGATCAAACTAGTAAGCTAAAAGAACAATTTATTGCGAGTGTCAGTCACGAGATGCGCACACCCATGAATGCTATTCTCGGGATGAGTAATCTTGTCCTGAAGACTAACCTCGACAACGAACAGTACAGCTATATATCCAATATCAAAAATTCTTCTGAGATACTTCTAGGGATCGTCAATGACATCTTAGAAATATCTTCTATCCAAGCAGGAAAAATTAAATTTAATTACGCCAATTTTGATTTTCATTCTTTGATGGCAAACGTCATCAATGTTATGCAATACAAAGTGGATGAAAAAAACCTAGCCTTAGAGTTAGATATTGACCCCAGGATACCACGATTTTTAGAAGGTGACCAACTGCGACTAAATCAAATATTGTATAATCTGGTAGGAAATGCTATTAAGTTTACCGATAATGGTCATGTCAAGATCAAAGCAGTCGTGGTCAATGAGAGCAACGGCAGCTGGCATGTCCAGTTTGAGGTAGAAGATACAGGTATTGGTATTCCCGATGATAAAATTGGTGTGATCTTTGAAACCTTTACTCGTATTCGATCAAAGGATCGAATATTTGAAGGAACTGGTCTTGGATTATCTATCGCAAAAAATCTTATAGAATATCAAGGTGGTAAAATATGGGTTACAAGTGAGCATCAGGTAGGATCAGTATTTAGTTTTGATCTTATTTTTGAAGAAGGTCACGAACCTACAGAAGATGCACCAGTAGAAGATGCTTTTGATCCAGAAACTACTTTCAATTTACTTCTCTGCGAAGATCACATGATTAATCGCATAGTAGCTACCAAAACACTGCTGAAGCAATTTCCAAATATTAACCTAGAGGTAGCAGAAAATGGAAAACTAGGAATAGAGAAACTACGAAAAGGCGACTTTGATATTGTTCTTATGGACATACAAATGCCTATTATGGACGGCTATGAAGCTACACAGTATATCAGAGCTAATATGGATGGAGACAAAGCGAAGCTCCCTATATTAGCAATGACGGCACATGCCAACATTGCGGAAGACGATTCTTTTAAAAAATATGGTTTGGATGACTATGTACTCAAACCTTTCAAGCCAGAACAATTGTTCAGTAAAATAGGGCACTATGTCACGCTCAAAAGAGAAAAGGGATTTAGAAACAATTCTGCTTAGAAACTAAAATTAATTCAAATTATAATTTCATAAACGATGGTGAGCAATAATGCATATCAATTTATCAACCTCGATTATCTAGAACTCATGTCTGACGGAGACGACAGTATGAAAAAAGTACTCTTAGAAATGTTAATCGAAGAGCTTCCAGAAGAAATCACAAAAATGAGAGCGCTACAGCAAGCGTCAAATTGGGCTGATCTCGGTTCTGTGAGTCACAAAATGAAGTCTACTTTGTCTTACGTAGGCAATGATACCATGACATCTGCTAACAAAACTATTGAGTTGCAAGCCAAGGATCAAAATTCTACAGGCGAAATACCAGCTTTGATGGATACCTTAGAAACCAATCTGGACCGTGTGATGACAGAGTTAAAAATTGAGCTTACTCGACTATAAATTCGTCCCAATCCATAATTTCTTTATACCTTTAAAATCTAACATTAGATTAAAAAAGTATATGACAGTTCTTATATGTGAGGACGAAGAGATTCTTCTCACATCTTTAGAGTTTAGATTAAGAAAAAATGGTTTTTCAGTAATTACCGCAAGGGACGGTAAGGAGGCACTTCGAATGGTTGAAGAAGACAAACCCGATCTTATTGTTGCAGACATCATGATGCCACATTTCACAGGATTACAACTCGTGGATTATATGCGTAATGATCTCGATCTGGATATGCCTGTCATCATTATTTCTGCCCTTGAAGAAGAAGAAACTGTTTTGGAAGCCTTCAAGTGTGGCGCCAACGACTTCATTTCTAAGCCATTCAGACCCATGGAACTTGTTCTCAGAATAAAAAGAATTTTTCAAGAGCGTCAGCTTGCTGCCTCTTAATTTTTATAACTATACACTATTATTTATCATGAAAGGAATTATCCTCGCCGGCGGACTTGGCACCAGACTTTATCCATTGACTATGGCTGTGAGTAAACAGCTCATGCCTGTGTACGATAAGCCCATGATCTACTATCCACTATCCACTTTAATGATGGCTGGAATCAAAGATATTTTGATTATTTCTACGCCTTCTGATCTACCCAACTTTGAAAAATTACTAGGGGACGGTCACGAGATAGGATGCAATATTCAGTATAAGGAACAGCCAGATCCCAACGGACTTGCACAAGCCTTTGTGCTGGGGGAAGAGTTCATTGAGGATGATTCAGTAGCATTAGTTTTAGGAGACAATATTTTCTACGGCAATGGCCTGAGTACGCTTTTACAAGACAGCGCCAACCCAGATGGCGGGATCGTTTTTGCTTACCAAGTTTCTGACCCAGAGCGCTACGGAGTAGTAGAGTTTGACGATAATAAGAAGGCTCTTACGATAGAAGAGAAGCCTTCCAAGCCTAAGTCGAACTACGCTGTTCCAGGTTTATATTTTTATGATAATAGTGTTGTAGAGGTCGCTAAAAATCTCAAGCCTTCGCCTCGTGGTGAATACGAAATAACGGATGTTAATAAATACTACCTCGCTAAGGGCAAGCTCCAGGTCGGCGTGCTCAGTAGAGGCGTCGCATGGTTGGATACAGGCACACATAAATCACTTATTCAAGCTGGTCAGTTTATAGAAGTTATCGAAGAGCGTCAGGGTCTCAAGATCGGTTGCATCGAAGAAATCGCCTATAAGATGGGCTATATCGATCAAGCACAACTAGAATTTTTAGGCAACAAGTATATCAAGAGTGGTTACGGTCAGTACCTGCTCAATCTACTTCACCAAGACGACAAGACTTTAGTGTAACAACGCTAGACATACTGTGATTTACAACAGAATTTTAATAAAGTTTTTTATTTGGGTACGCCTCCGCTGAAAAAGCGGAGTCGGGCCATTCAGGACTCCACGTCCGTTTCGGTCCCAAACCTGCCCACTTAGCTATACTGGGACATCCCGCCAAAGAGGGCGTGATTCCTTACTACCCCTCGTACATAAAATCTCGATTGGGATTATTATTTTATTATTCTTTAATACACCAAATTTTTCTATTTCATCATCTAGAAAAGAATGAGAGTGTTCATTTTCATCTTATTCTACACCCTATGTTTTGCTTGTGGCAATGACCGCGAATACTATACAGCAGACTCTACTGGCTCAAACTATAGAGCCGAAGAAGCACTTGAGTTGGACGGAGATATAGACGTCGAACCACCTAGGTCAGGAAACCCTAAGCCTGAAGAATTTTCATTGGACAAAGGCAGTAAAATAATCAAAAATGGCAATCTGAAATTTGAAGTTAATAAATTAGAGCAATCTAAAACTAGAATTGATAGCTTGCTCTCTTCACTTGATGGGTACTACGAAAACGAACAATATAATTCTGCTACTTATAGAAATAGCTATAGCCTCAATATCAGAATCCCGTCAGCAAATTTTGACACCTTTGTAGCACAACTAGAAAATGGAGTGGGGGACCTCAAGTCAAAAAATATTAGCACGGAAGATGTTACCGAACAATATGTAGATCTAAATATTAGACTCGAAAATAATCTTGCATACCTCAAGCAATATCAACAAGTCCTGCAGAAAGCTAAGTCTATCAAAGAAATCCTAGAAGTCAAGGAAAAGATCCGAAAAATAGAAGAAGAAATAGAAAGTAAAAGCGGACGTATAAAATATCTAGATGACAAAGTAAAATACTCCACATTGAATCTTGAAATTAGTGAGTTGATCACCAGCGAAGTTTCCAACAGCCCAAATTTTGGAAGACGCATACTGAATGCCTTCAACGGCGGAGTAGAAAGTTTTCTAACCTTCATCGTAGCCCTAGTCAATCTTTGGCCTTTCGTCTTACTTCTTATGGCATTACTTTTCTTTAGAAGACCTATTCTAAATCTATTTGGGCGAAGAAAAAAGTAGATATAGTGAGCTCCATAGCGTGCCTATAAATATGATTGCTATCTTGGTGAAGAATGTCAACATGATATTGGCAATTTCATCCTCACAAAAGCATAGATGCGTTATTTTTTACACCTAGGATACGATGGCACGCGCTACAGTGGTTGGCAAAGACAAATAAATACCAGTAAAACCGTCCAAGAAGTTATTGAGAAAAAACTTTTTAAACTCTTCAAGACGCAAATTACCGTCTTCGGATGTGGACGCACCGATGCAGGCGTACACGCTAGTCAATATGTATTACATATTAACTTAGAGAAAGCGCCCACCTTCGATTTAAAGTTTCGCTTAAACAAGAACCTACCCGATGACATTTCCATTTTTGAGATCGTAGAAGTTACGAAAAATCAACATTGCCGCTATGATGCTGTAGCACGCACCTATGACTATTTCATTCATTGGGAAAAAGATCCCGTACTATCACGGCATAGTTCTTTTTACGAACACAAAGTTTTTGATTTTGATAAAATGAAAGCAGCAACCGAACTCATCCGCAAAACTAAAGACTTTCGACCAGTCTGTAAACATCCCGACCTATATAAGAGTACGCTTTGCGATATCATGAACTGCGAACTGTTCGTCAATGAAACACAAGGTCGCCTACGTTTTACTATTACCGCCAATCGTTTTCTCCGAGGTATGGTTCGCTTTTGCGTCTTCTTCCTCTTAGAAGTTGGCAGCGGCACCATGACCCTTGTCGAACTTAAAAAAATTCTAAATCAAGAAATTATTTTACCCGAAAAGAAGCCAGCATATCCCAATGGGCTCTTCCTTAGCAGCGTCGAATACCCTTATCTAAAATTTGATAATAAGCATCACTTGATCAGAATGATGAAGGTGGGTTTAGAATAGTTAAGTAACAGTACCTTCATCCTTTCTTTTACCTTTGCCTCTCAATGATAGCACAGCAATGTATCGGCTTTTATAATACACCTCCACTCTGGACAGGAAAGCAGTTTGATATCCAACAGTTCGAATTTCCACAAATAAATATGAAGTCTTTTCAAGCTAAGCCTATTCCTAACAATATTCGTTTGGGTCATCAAATAGAGTATGTATTTAGACAATTGCTAGATCATTCTGAAGCGTACGATATTCTTGTGTATAACCTTCCCATTCGCCAAAGTAAACTGACACTTGGAGAAATTGATTTTATTTTAATGGATATCATTAGACACAAATTAATCCATATCGAACTCACCTACAAGTTCTACATCATAGATCCTAAAATTTCGAACCCTATCCATAGCTTGATAGGTCCCAATCGGCGAGATAGTTTTTTCGATAAGATGGAAAAGATAAAACATGTGCAATATCCATTGTTGCATACAGACGAAGGTGCTAGAACATTAGCTGCAGATAATCTAGATTCTTCAGCAATAGAGCATCAGTGTTGTTTCAAGGGACAGTTATTTCAGCCTTATGGAAGTAGAGCAGTCGACCTAGGAGCACTAAATACGGATTGTCTAGCAGGATACTGGGTTGGAATTGAAGATTTTGATAAGTCAGAATTTACAAAAGCACAATACTATATTCCTACTAAGTCTGAATGGATTATTGAACCCAATGAGCAGGTTACATGGAAGTCTCATACTGAAGTATTAGGGGATATAATTTTATTGCTTAGAAAAGAAAGAGCACCCATGCTTTGGATGAAAAAATCAACAGGGACATTTGAGAAAGTATTTATTTTATGGTGGTGAGAGCCATGAAGCTATTTATAGATCTGATAAAACATATCATTTTCGGTTTCTTGCATATAAGAATTATAATCTCTTACCAAATTTTAGTCGGAGTAACAATTTGCACCTTTGCAAATCACGTGCTCCTGATCTATAAATAAATGCGACGGGCCATCGGCCCCAAAGCTCGACAAGCCAAAGGCGCGTTAGAGACAAGGGACTGAAGTGGTATCGCAATTTTTTTTTGCGGTAGTAACGGAAGCCCCGACCACGCCGATAGGCTGTGGATGGCCCCATACAATCTTCAGTTTTATTAGAGATTAGGATACTGACATCATACAATTAATCGACTATGAGGTCCAGCTCTGACGCTGCTATCATTTTAATGGAGCTTGAGTTATTTATATTCATAGCGCCCAATACAGTTTGTCCAATATACTCTAGTGAAGAACTATTTGTCAGGGATGCGGAGTGAATAGTATCGGCATTAACCTTGGCCGAGGAAGAATTGCTCAAGGAAATAGTAGCTCTATTCACTATTGCATTTGATGCTTGGATACGCGCCGAATTACTTGCCCTCATGTCTATCATAGTCATCTTTCCACTCAGTTGTAAATCGGATGAATTAACCGCTTTTGCAGTGACTTTTTCACTTATCAAATTGAGCTCTGCATGAGCACCATCCATGGTTTCGATAAATATATTGGGTGTGACAAATTTGCTCTTACAGATAACACTGGAGCCATTACCAATACTTAGCCTTGACAGTTGAGGACAGCTCATATTGATATAAACTGGACATGGTTGATAGTCGCCATCCTCTAAATATAACTCTAACTGTCCATCGTGTACGTGATGATTGACAAAAGGAACAACAGCTTCTACTGCGTCAATCTCTAGCTCAAAGTCTCCTTGTAGGAGGGTGACATTTATATTATCGCTAATTTTGATTTTTTCAAATTGTAACTGTACGCTTTTTGATGTTCTTGGCAATTGTGCGCATGTTTCAGTAGTGAAAATTTTATTAGTAATGGAACGAAAATATGCCGCAACAGAAATACCAGCAATGATGGTGAATGCTAGTCCTCCATATAAAATTATATTACTCTTTTTCATGATGTTAGATTTTAAAAGCAGAGATGATTACTAGTTAGATTTACGTTCTCTATATTCCGAATACATTTTTTCCAATTCTGAAAGTTCAATATTTAAGAGATCCATATTTTTAAAAAAAACTGGCAGGTACTGATTTATAAATGCTTCCTTTTTCATGTGTCTGGTTTTATGTAAAGCTTCTTCTGCGATAAAATATCCGATACCGCGCTTGTTAAAAATGATGTCTTGATTTTGTAAATACGAATAAGTACGCATGACAGTATTGGGATTTACCGCTATGCTAGTTGCCATTTCTCTGACGGAGAGTACCTTGTCTCCAGCCTGTAACTGACCTGCAAGAATCTGTTCGGATATATGATCCGCGATCTGCATATATATAGTTTGACTTTTAGTAAAATTCATAATTTTATACTTCTGTTTCTTTCAATCTAAAATAACTGTAGCTCAACATCCAAAGTGGAAATACACCCCATAGCATTATCTTCCCTATTACGTATCCAAGATGACCAGCCGACTTTATCAATAGAGAATTGGATTGTACACGAGTACCGGGTAAGCTCGTACCCCAAAAATCCATAAATAGTAGACTACTAATACCAACCATAAAACTTAGTGCTATCATCGAAATTACGGTCTGCGCAATTATTGTTTTGAAGTAGGCGAATTTGCGAAAATATACTGCGCCTGCTAAGTACACAGTATGTAGGGATAGATATAACTGGGTCATAAAAATAGGTTTGAAACCATCCATCTCTACGCTTTTCTCGAATGGATTAAAGAGTCCTGCTGAGATTCCAAAAAAATAGTCGGTCAATATATTGGCAAGGACTGAAAAGGCAAAATAGAAAATATTGAATGCGATTGCATAAATAATACCTGTGACCAACCATTTGCTAATTAGCTTTTCTAGATGCGAGGCTGGAATACTTAAATAGTGATGTGCGGAAGATTTATTGTTTAGTTCATTAAATGCGGCACTAGTAAATATAGTCCCTAAGGTAACTAAGCATAAAATATAAAAGAACACTTGATTACTGGGCAAGTCATTGATTCCTGGATCTTCTGATGCCATCAGTAATTGGATGCCTAGTAAGAACAAAAAAACAGCTGCAATAATAATCCAGGGCGCACGGCGCTGGTAGAATAATTCTTTTTTGATCAATAGAACCACTCGGCCTAGATCGAATGTTTTAATGTGATTCATGATGTACATCTTTTTGGAATAGGTGATCAATTTTTTCTTGGTTGAGAATAATGGTATTAAACAGCGCCTCCAAATCTAACTCTGATTCTACACCGGATTTATTTTCTCTAACCGTCTTGTAGCCTCCTGGTATACGCTCACTAAACAATGCATCTTGTGGCTTACTCATGCCTTGCTCTAAATCAAAACTTAACTTTTGCGAAATATGCTCTACACTTTCGTTGAACAGTACCTTTCCATTTTCCAATATGATAATAGGATCAATCAAGTTGGCTACATCTTTTACTTGGTGGGTAGAGATAATAAATAAGCGATCTTCTGAGATGGCATGGCTAATCATTTTGCGAAACAGCGTCTTACTTGGAATGTCTAGCCCATTGGTGGGTTCATCCATGATAAGCAACCTACTGTTGCAAGCCATACCAAAACTGAGCATTACTTTTTTCTTTTGACCATGACTTAGGTTGTGAATTCTTTGTTCCTTGTCGAGACCAAATTTTTTAAGGTAATAATTAAATTGTTCTACAGAAAACTTAGGATAGAAGGGCGCATAAAATTTTTCGTAGGCGCTGATCTTGATCTCTGGTAGGTACAATTCTTCTTGAACATAATAGATGTCTGCTAACATAGCTGGGTGTCGATCTCCAGCATTGTGCCCCATCACTTCTACGCTTCCCCTATCGGGAAAAACCAGACCTGATATCAGCTTGAGCAGCGTTGTCTTGCCTGCTCCATTTTTGCCAAGCAGCCCGTAGATCTGGCCCTGACCTGCTTCCATTTGCAAGTCCAGTTGGCTAAAGAGCGTTTTGCTTTTCTGTCTATTAAGCATACCTCCTTTGTAGGCAAATTCAATTTTGGATAGATTAATCATTGAACTATGTTTTAAGTGTAGCGGTGTACTACTTCAATAGTACACCACAAATGTAGGTTATTGTGGTTGATATATGCAAATTTCTATAGAGAATATTTTCTAGATAGGGTAGAATTGGCTATTTATAGGGGCTTTTGAGTGAGGTAGAAGTGAAGCTGAAGAAGAGTTTATGTAATTTTAAATATTACTACTACTTATTAAAATGCGCTATCTACCACCAAAAAAAGCCGATGTGCTTCCGCACACCGACTTTTTTATATTTTTTCTAAGGATGGATAAGAATAACAATCCTTAAAAGTTTTAATAAAATAGAAATTATCTTCTACCAGACTTCATCTTATCAAATTTACCTGCGCTAGCTAGTGCTGCTTCAGATTTCCACATACTCGCCTTATAGGATTGGTAGTACCCACCAGCTCCATTGATGATCCTTTGCAAATCATCTACATTTATGTTCTTGAGATCATTATAGGTTTTGATTCCTTTAATGTTCAGTATAGTCTGCATCTTTGCCCCTATACCCATTATTTTCTTCAAGTCATCGTACCCTGGCTTACCTGGCTTAGGCTTCGGTCCACGCTTTGCACCTGTGCTAGTATTCTTAGCTGTAGAGCTCACCTTGCGTTTAGCGCCTGGCTTTGGTCCACGCTTGCTACCTGGCTTCGGTCCACGCTTAGCGCCAGTAGTCACTTTTGATTTAGTAGCTGTAACAGTTGTCTTAGGCTTTGGTCCACGCTTGCTACCTGGCTTTGGTCCACGCTTAGCGCCAGTAGTCACTTTTGATTTAGTAGCTGTAACAGTTGTCTTAGGTTTTGGTCCACGCTTGCTACCTGGCTTCGGTCCACGTTTTGCACCTGTAGTCGCTTTAGCTAGCGCAGTCTTTTTTGCTGTAGTAGGCTTAGTTTTCTTAACTGTGCTTATTTTCGATTTCGACTTGCTTGCCGAAGTCTTTTTCTTAGCGGACTTACTAGATTTATTTGACTTTTTCTTAGCGGACTTATTTTTATCCTTCTTATCTTTTCTGTCCTTCTTTTTCTTTTTATCTGTAGTAGTTCCTAGTCTATCAATAATTTCCATTTTGATCTTTACCGCACCCTTTTCAATTGAATCTTTGAGGCCGGATTCGCTCACTACAGTTACTAGCTTACTTGCATTTTCAGTCAGCTGCTTAGCTACTTTATTTTTGTTGATTTTCTTTTGGACAATATCTACGATATTCTCTTCTATACCTAGCAATTTTTTAAATCGCTCAGCACCTTCTTCTAATTGATCACGAACGGCATCTGTCGTATCGAAAAACATATCTACTTGCTTGCCTATGATAGGCTCACTTACAGTGATACTTTGTTTAAATAATTTGTGCCATCTCTTTCCAGTTTCTACAGAGATAATCAGTAAGGCATCAGAAGCAGACAACATCTTCTTATCTAATTTGGCTAACTTAGCTTTCGCTGCTTTTTTCAGTTTCTTACTATTTTTTTTCTTTGACATTTTTTAATTAAATTTTATTTAGATTTAAGGTTACAAATATACTAATTAGGAGTTACAAATTAGTTACAATTAATTAATTCGATATTTAGAGTGCATTGATTGAATTAAGTAAAACCCTAGTTTCTGGTAAAGGTTCTAAACCATAGTCGTTCTCTAATATTAATTTACATTTCTGATAAGTCTTGATTGCTTGTGGGCGATTTCCATTTTGAATATAGGCAGACATTTGTAGCCTATAAAGATCTTCCCAACTGGGATCTATAGCCAACGCATTTTGAGTAAGCCGTATTGTTTCCATCGTATTTATTGGTAACAGTAATTCTGCTAACTGGAGGTATGCCCCCATTATTATTACTTGCAGTCTTTCTCTTTCCACGGCACTCCAATCTTCATAAATTCGACTAGGTAAAAACAAACCTTTGTAAAGAATTATCGCCTCCTCCAGTGCACCTATGTTTCCATCTATATCACCATCCGAGTGGGTAGCTACGCTAATATACTTTTCTACCGTAGAAGCATCTACCCATATTTTTCCTGAATCTAATTGATAAGAATGTCCTTGCTTAATTAAATAATTCGGTGCAGTACGCGGGGCACGATGCGGTTCTAATATTTTATTTATACCATGCAGCGCTACTTTAAAATCTCCAGTTTTATCGTCTCCCCAAATACGGTCACTAATCTGCTCTCGATGAATACCATTGCGCTGTATATTCGATATTAAAAATTGAAATAACTGAATAGTTTTATCACGACCCCACCCTTTTTCGGATATTAATTCTCCATCTCTATATACAGCAAACTGACCCAATGTATATACATGGATTGCACATTCATCTTTGTATGCCTTCAGTGCTGCTATTGCCTCCCTGCAAGTTGACATTATTTCTTTATTTTCTTTGCCAGCTTATCTACTTTTTTATTTATCACTTTTATTTCATCTGACAATGTATCTATTGCAGAAAGTATCTTTTTAAAATCTGATCTTGAGGCGTTTCGCCATTCATCTATTTCTACTCGCGCACTTATTTCGTCTCCGATATTAGAAATCTGATGCTGTATTTGCTCCACCTGTTTCTTAGGATCCTTAAGTGCGTCAGCTATCATTTTGGGAGCACTTTGCGCTACTTTCTTCCAAATATATAGACTCTTCGTCAGCAAACCCTCTTGCTCTTGCTCAGACTTGTCCGCAGTATTCTCACGAGTCATATTCTGTAGCCTGTCCTGTATGAATCTCATTGCCACATTAAAATCTGTAAACTTTTGCTGCTCATCACTCTGTACATGCGACACCATTCCGCGCCACTGAATATCCGACTTACCACCTTCCTCATATATCTTTTGTGTGAACCGCAGCATGAAAGACGCCGTCTTATCCTTCTTATTTCCCATTCCTAATTCTATTTCAGATGCCCTATTTATTTATTGTCGCATCCGTATATCTACAACCTCCAATTTAAGAAAAATAATCGATTAGATTTCCTATTTACTAAAACTTCTTTTTACAGTAGTCAGTATTTTAGTTCTTGTGATTGGGGCCATCCCATTGCATCGCTAAAAAAAGGCGATACAATGGGACCGCGTCATCCGCTATATTCCGTTTTTTACCAAAGGTAAAAATACGGAATGCCGCTTCTACCGCTTGTCCTGACGCACTCCGTGCTCTATATTTTTGCCGAAGGCAAAAAAAATACAATGGATCATTCATCATATTTGTGCCCACAATGGAATTAATATTAACTTGCTTTACCAAGTATAATTGGCTTTCTTTTAATTGTGCCATTATTGTAAAGAGAATCACATATTAAAATTTGACTTTGAAATATTTTTCTGTATTTCTATACATTGGTTTACTCATAGCCTGTCAACCAACAGAAAAGGTAAAACTCCAAATTCCATGGTTTGTCAAAGAAAAATTAAATGATTTAGGAGAATATAAATACAACTACAGGGATTCTTTGTTTAAGTACCAGGTGCTTGAAATAGACCGAATAGAAAATCAAAGCAACTACTATAGTTACTTATCCAATCTACGCTTCCGAGTAAATGGGAATAAGGAGATTACTTTCCAATACTTGCAGCGAGCAATAAGATCAGATACTACAGCATTTTGCAATGAACTGATCCGAGAGACTAATCAATATCTAAAACCAAATGGCAGACCACATAGAAGATACAATATGCCATTCCTTTTAGATTTTGACATTGACTACTTTATAGATAAGTATAGAGAGTGTATATCTGCTATAAGTGTAAAGAATAAATTATCAAAAGAAGAGGAATTAAAATTAAGAGTATCCTATATAATGCTAAGAGACCAATGGTTTATGGGTGGTAATCGTAAAAAGGAACGGCATAAAATAAACCAGTATGAAACAGAAAATCATGCAGCACTAGATAGTCTGTACACCAATTTCTCTTTCTCAAGTGCAGACAAGGCCTTGAGAAATGACATTTATGTATTATTGCTTCACTCTTCTGATTGTTCGTGGACAGAAAGATGGCTTAAAATATATACTGACAATTATTGTAATTACCCAAAGTGCAAAATTGATATGAAGTATTTCCTTGAACGAAGCCGCTGCTCAAATCCAGCTTTGAGTAAAATTGTAGAAGATAGAATTATATATTAATAGAGCTATTCTAGCAATTCCTCTTTTTCTCTAAGTAAAACCAGTTTAGGGATATTCATATGTAAGAGACTAGTATCACAAAGTAGTGACATAATAAATAGCTCTGAGTTGAAAACCAGGATTATCAATAAGGTAAAATCCACTTGACATATTTACTTTTTTGGGGAGTTCGTTTTTTATTTTTTCATAACGTAATGAGTTGAATATTGTATATCTATATTCTTGTCGTTCGATTTACTGAACCTCAATTTCATTTTAGGTCCTTTCCCAAATTTCATGTATGCGGTCCATGATTCTTTAAGATCTAGCTCTTTACATATTGCCTTTAAGTTATTATTTATAAAAATTAATTTTGACAAATTCGCTGTACATGCTTTTTCTAAAAATTCAATTTTACCAAATCGCCATTTTTCATAATCAGGCTTTGTAAGATAGTTTAGCTTTATTAATATATCAATGCTGCTTACATACTTTTTCTCTTTCAACAACTCGATCGCATATAGCTGAATCTTCTCTTTTAGTTCTGTCCGATTCATAAATACTATTTAATAATTTCATGAATATATTATCGTTTTCACATTTATAGCTTATTAGATTTCTAACTGCTTTTTTTAATCTGAATTGTATATTAGTTCAGGATGTTTTCGGTATGCTAGTGCTTCTCAATTATTACTCGCGCTACTTTTGCCAATACTTTCGCCACCTGACCTAGACCAGCCATGCGTTTATCCTTTGTCTGCCCATTTTTATATCTAGCATAGAGCTGCTGTACGATGACCGCATTTTTCCAAAGAGCGAATGCCTCATACCAGTTTATCCGACTCAAATCAATTCCAGTATTTTTGGAGTAAATCTCTTTAAGGTAGTTTTTATTTGGGAAGTCGCCTTGTAACATGATGGGCATTTCTACACCATCGAATCGTTCATCTGGCCAATAGCTTAATGTGGACCCAAAGTCAATCAATGGATCACCAATCGTACACATATCCCAGTCAAATATAGAAGTGACTAGATCAGGATTGTCCTGCTGAAACTGGCAATTGTCAAACTTATAATCATTGTGAATTATGGAGGCGACTTGTGGTTTAGGTACATTCTTTTGCAGAGCCGTAAGTACATCATCCATGTTGGCATTCTCTTCTGTCTTGGAAAGGTTCCAGCGCTTTGACCATCCTACCAATTGGCGGTCAAGAAAGCCTTCAGGTTTACCTAGTGAGCTAAGATTTGCAGCTTCTATATCTATGGTGTGAAGCTGAGATTGCGCTTGAATGAGTGCATCGGTAAGCCGCTTTTCTACTTGCTCGTAGACTTTGAAGGTTTGTGGAAGTTTATAACGGATCACTACACCCTCTCTTCTTTCCATCAGTACAAATGGAGCTCCGATAATAGCCTCCTCTTCGCAGTATAAGAATGCTCTGGGTGCAGGGGCGAAATGCTTGTATAATTTGGAAAGCACATTAAATTCTCTTTTCATATCATGTGCTCCTGGGGCAATTTTTCCGAAAGGCGGTCTGCGCAAGACATACTCTTGCGCGCCAAATGAAAGTAGGTAGGTCAGATTGGCATGGCCTCCTAGGAACTGCTTTACTTGCATGTTCTCCTCCTTCAATGCAGGGATCTGCGACTGTAAATATGCGGCTAAGGCGGACCAGTCTTGTGCTTCTCCATCTCTTACTTCGTGTGCTATATCTATCTGCATAAATTTGTACTTTATTAAAGGTATGAATAATCATATTAAGTTGATGGTTTAGTAGATTGACTCTTTAATCAAAGCAAAGTCTAATGGACAAAGGATAGTAGTCATGCGCCTTCTTAGGCGCAGTGCACAGCACCGAAACAAAGTGGAGTGACGTATAGCCTGGTCCCGAGCGAGTAAAGAATAAGCTGTAATAAGAATTATAGATTTTATTAAACGAGCCGAGGGATGGCCCCAAATAGCTATCCTATTCTACAAATATAGAAATGTAATCGTGGACGGTCACCCAACGATCGGTCTGCTCTATATATCGCTCGTCTATAGCGCTATACTTAAGTAAATAAGTGCCTGGCTGATCGAATCGGACACTCGTGGCACTGGACTTAGGTTGTGAGAAGATAGCTTTACCTGGACCACTAATTTTTTCCCAGGAACTTTCAAGATCTACTAACTGGTTTTCTAGCGTGACTTGACCGCTAAGTTGTACTGGATTGTTCACATTGGTAACGTAAGTGTTAGTAGTGGAAGTAATATTGTAGCCAAGGTTTGATGATACTGCTCCGTTAGAATTTTGTGTTACAGGCATAAAATTTCGGATACCATCGTATCGCTTAATCTGATAATCGGGTGTATCATGTATAGTCTCTCGTGAATGCATAATTACTTTTGGCCCACCAGTCATTTGGTTATTTGCAGCCATGCCAGTACCAGGGGGGCAAACATGATCCTCATAACTTAAAAATAAAACGGAGGGGCCTTTGTATCGCTTAGCGAAGTTGACTCCGTCATAATATCGAATAGCGTTGCTGGTGAGCTCTTCGTGCTCAGAAGTGCCTTCGGTGGTTCTAGATTTGAAAATAAAATATGGGTGGCCACTAGTACGATCATATTTGAGTCCATTGTGCTGACATAATGCTGGTACACTATGTACTAGCATTTTTGTTCGATCATCTAAGCCAGACATAAGTATGGAAAGTCCACCACCTTGGCTAATCCCCATGACCCCAAAATTTTGTCCATCGAAGTCGTCTAATGAAAATATGTAATCTATACATCGTACTCCAGCCATCAATGCATAACGATAGTAGTTGCCTTCACGAGATGAAATGTCATTGGGTATATATTGATTTTCATCCCCTTCTGCAGGATCTGCATTGTGTATACTCATGGTGATAGTTATCGCTCTCATTTGGGCAGATTCGTTGCTGCCAGGCTTCACATGATTAGCTCCACCACCGAAAGAAGGCATAATCAGAAATGCTGGAAAAGGTCCTTGTTCTTTGGGGATAGTGATATAAGCATAGACTTTGCGTCCATCCAGATGATCCATTACCAATTTGTGCGTAGTATTGTAGCTATTGGAGCTATGAGGTGTCAATTGAGGATTAGATGGTATTGCTCGCATCTCAGCTTTTTGGTTCGCCCAAAATGCATCAAAATCATCTGGCTCAGGTTCCACAGGTGCTATATCGTAGGGTGAAATGGCTATACCAGCTCTATCTGATAGCTCGCCCTGATTAACATAACAGAGTAAAAAGGTAGGTTCATCATAAGAAAATGGAATGTTATATGTATTACCAGCCTCTAGGTAAAAAGAACCTTTTTTAAGAATAGGAGAATGATTGTCCTGTCTTATGATATAATTGACCTCACCAGAGTCACTTGACGTGACTTGAAAGTTCATAAGTTCCCCGACTTCGTATGTTGCTTTCAGTCGATCCGCCTGTACTATGACCTGTGAATTAACAATTTGTGTATAACAAATTGTAAACATGAAAACTTGAAATAGGCTTGACAAGAATCTGTTCACTAGGATAGTTTTATCAAAAGTAAAAAATTTATCGGCGGAATGACAACACATGAATGCTAAATATCTAAAATTATATTAGATACGCTACTTTTATCTTAGATATCTAACCAATTATATTACTTTTACGTACCCATGTACAATATGCAACTTCGAGTTTATAGCATACTGCTAATGGCATCTCTGATGCTTACCCTCTTTCCATCCACTGCGAAAGGGCAATCAGAGATATTGTGGTCTAAAACCTACGGCGGGAGCCAAGATGATACCTTTCAAGATATTATTATAGATGGTGATAATTTACCACAAGTGATAGGCTATAGTCAATCAAATAGTGGTGACATCATAAATAACGAACAGGGATTATATGACATGTTAGTTGCTGAATTGAAAGCAAACGGTGCGGTCAACTGGTCTAAAAATATTGGCGGGAGTAAGAATGACTTGGGTAATTCTATTCTCGTATCTGATAATAATACATTGATAGGAGGACTCACATACTCCAATGATAATGAGATAACAGCAAATCTTGGTAGTGGGGATATTTTATTTGGTTCACTAGATGAGAGTCATCAGCTTTCTAGTTCTAAGATATTGGGTGGTAACAATCTAGATCAGATAGTAGGCCTCGATATTCAATCTGATGGTTCTATAATATTAGTAGCCAACACCAATTCTACAAATGTAAATCAAGGTGGTGTAGGAGGCGCTACAGATATACTAGTATGTAAACTCCTTGTAGATGGCACTGTTATCTGGAAGACATCTTTTGGAAGTAGTGGGGTGGATAAAGCAGCTGACTTGGCAATCAATTCTCGGGGAGATGTAATTATTGTGGGCTCCACTTTTTCTTCTGACTTTTTAGATTTTAAGAAAGGTATAAAGGATGGATTTGTAGTTTGTATTAACAGTAATGGTAATAAAATATGGGGCAAACGATTTGGGAATGGCAATTACTCTAACTTCGTAGCTTGCGATATAGATTATGAAGATAACATCGTAATTGCTGGAGACCAAGGACAATTAAGCACCACTAACGCTGGAATAAATGGAATTTACAACGATGATGTTTGGGTACTTAAATTAGATGATGCTGGGGAAGAATTGTGGAGAAGAAGCTTTGGAGGTATGGAGAATGATTATGCCACTGATGTCCTTTCTACATTGGATGGAGGCCTATTAGTAGTAGGGAATACAGAATCTTTTGATGAGCTAGTGAATACAAACTATGGTGGTAGGGATGCTTTTGCACTCAAACTTAACAAATTTGGCAATAAAGAATGGTCAAAAGGATATGGAGGATCTGGAGATGACATTATTAATAAAGTGGCGCAAGATAGACTAGGTCAATATTGGTTAGTAGGTCAATCTACATCATCAAATACCTATATAGCTACCAACAGGGGAGGTAATGATGCTTGGATTATTAAACTAAAAGGAAAATCGCCTCAAATAAATGTAGAACTTGGTAAACCTATAGAAGTATGCGAAGGTGAACAAGTATCGATAGATGCTACGGTTGAGTTTTGCGATTGCCAGTATCTCTGGTCGGATGGGAGTAGTATGGCTAAACGAAATATCACAGCTGCAAATACTACCACTTTAAACGTTACTGTAACTGATGCATCTGGAAGCAGTAGCAGCGATGGAATTTCGATTATTGTCAATAAGAGACCTAAGTTCGAATTGAATCCAAGCGATCTTAGTTGTGCTGGAGGAAGTGATGGCTCTGTTGAAGCAATTCAAATAAACGCAGCTTATCCTTTAAGCTATCAATGGAGTTTAGCTAATGCTAGCTCCACAAGCACGCTTGATAATCTTTCAGTTGGTAACTATTCACTTACTATTAGTGATAACAATAACTGTACACAATCCAAGGAAGTATATCTAGAAGCGCCAAGTCCACTAGTGGTCCAGGCAGAAACAAAGGATGCCTTGTGTGACAGCAATACTGGAGAGATAGAACTAAATATAAGCGGTGGCGTGTCACCATACCTATATAAATGGAAAGATGGATCAACAGGAAAAAAACTTAGTAATATTAGTGCAGGTTCATACGACGTGACTGTTACAGATAATAATGGATGTTATGAGAGCAAGCAGTATCAAGTAGAACAGACAAGTATTGATTTTGTATTAGAGTTTGCTGTGGCTAATAACCCATGCGCGGGAAACGAAGAGGGCAGTATAGAGATAATTAATACAGATAAAATCAGTAGTTATAAATGGAGCAATGGTTCGGAGTCAAATAAAATTTCCTCTCTAGCCACTGGAGAGTATAGTTTAGATTATATTACCAACGATGGATGTACAGGAAAGAAATTTTTTGCTATTACTCAACCATCTCCTCTGTCGGTAGAATCTTCAGTAATGGATAATATTTGTGGTACAGCGGACAATGGAACCATCAGCCTTAACATCAATGGAGGTACCCGACCATATACTATAGCATGGTCAAACGGAGAGAATCAAAGTACTATAGAAAATCTTCTATCTGGTAATTATGTTGCTACCATTAGTGATCGTAATGGATGCATAATGATCATTGAGGAAGAGGTCAAAGCACCACAGAAATTAGAAGTAGATGACGTCCAAATTCAATCTATTTCATGCCCTGGTAAAGTGGATGGAACCATTAGTCTACATACAGTAGGAGGTTCTGGGATATATGAATATATATGGAGTAATGGTAGCCAGTCTTCTGTACTACTTGGCTTGAGAGCTGGGGTATATACTGTAACTATAAGCGATGAGTTTGATTGCTCAGCTATTATGACCTACGAGATCGAAGAAGCCCAAGATTTACCAGAGGTAATAATAGATCTGAATAATCCAAGCTGCAATGGACTAGGGAATGGATTTGTCAAATTTACAACTGCTACAGAAGATTTGGAGTATCGATGGAGCGATGGATTTGTTGGCAGCGAAAGGAAAGATCTTTTTGCTGGCACATATACTTTAGAGGCATACACTAGCAATGGCTGTGCTACAGAAGTTAATTTTGAGTTAGAGGAGCCTGCAGCATTAGAGTTGCGTTTTATTATCGAAGATGTTAGCTGTTACAATGGTACTAATGGCGCTGTGACAGTGAACCCATCGGGTGGTACAGGCCCTTATTCCTTAGTCGCGGAGAATAGTGTTTCTGAAGGTGTTAGCCTTACGGTGGATCAAAGAATGGAAAACATTCCAGCGGGACTTTACCTAATTAATCTTGAAGATGCAAATGGGTGTAGATTGGGTCTACCTTTAATAGTAAGTCAACCAGACTCTATAACCACTACTCCGATTATCTCAAATCCAACTTGTTTTGGAAATATAAATGGATTAATTGATTTAGCTGTAGAGGGCGGCACTGGTACATATTCATTTATTTGGGAGGATGGTAGTCAGGTTGAACATAGGGACAATCTCGCTGCTGATATATATAACGTTACTATAGAAGATGAAAATGGTTGTACTAACAGCTCAATTATTGAATTAACTGATCCAGCACCAATAGTGTTGAATGCTGAAATTACTGATGCATCTTGCTTCAGTAGTATGGACGGATCTATTACAGCCTCAGCACAAGGTGGTACTGGCGACTATACATTTGACTGGGGAAGCGGAAACTATACAAATTCTATAGAAAATGTTCATGCAGGAATATACATGGTAGAAATAGAAGATGAGAACGGATGTATAAGTGATACAACCTTTCAAGTAAAAGAGCCAGCAGCATTAAGTGTAGAGACATCTGTTATCAATCCTATCAGTGGAGAGGAGGGTGGAAGTATAGAATTAGAAATTGTAGGCGGAGTAAGTCCATATACTACAAATTGGGATAGCGGAGATGAAGGTGCTACACTTACTAACCTAGCTATGGGTACTTATCGATATGAAATAATGGATGCTAATGGTTGCTCTTTACAAGGAAGTATTCTGCTTGAGACAATCAATAGCGCTAAGTATTTCAATGTAATCTCTGGAGTGACTTTATTTCCTAATCCGACAGATAAGCAGATCTTCTTCACTACGGATAAAACTTACCAAAATATACAAGTAAGTGTTCACAATGCTTTGGGTCAAACTTTTATCCAGCAGACGTATGAGAAGTTGGGATCAGGTACGACAAACCGTATTTCTGTTTCAGAACTACCTACTGGTGTATACTTCATTACACTCTTAAATTCGTCTTTACGAGGTACTTTCAAAATCGTAGTAGATCACCGCTAGTTTTTTTCTATTTTTTATTTTATTAATTTTTAAGCCATCTTTGACGGACTAATAGTTAATATCTATGACTGCAAATCAAAAATTAGGGAGTGCACTCTATGCTGCTCATAATCAGTATGTAGAACATTCTTTAAAAAATCGCCGCTTCAAGCATAAAGATATAGTACCATTACTAGCAGCGCTTGAAGCTTCCAGCACTGCACAAGTAATAGAGTTAGGTAGAAGTGTGGAAGAGCGAAGTATCAAAGAAATTCGCTTGGGAGCTGGAGATAAAAACATCATGCTATGGTCACAGATGCACGGTAACGAACCCACCGCAACCATGGCTATCTTTGATATGATTCATTTTTTGGAATCTAAAGAATCTGATTTTGAAGAAATGAGGGCAACAATTTTAGCTAATCTTAACCTTAGTTTCATACCTATGCTCAATCCAGATGGTGTGGAAAGATTTCAACGGAGAAATGCAGTGGAACTAGATATTAATAGAGACGCTGTTGCCATGGCTTGTCCAGAATCGCGCATCTTGAAAGCAGCTCACGAAAAGAACAAACCAGTATTTGGATTTAACTTACATGATCAGAGCGCACACTATAATGTTCCTAGAACTAAAAATACAGCAACACATTCATTCTTGGCGCCAGCCTATAATTATGCCAAGGATATAAATGAAACTAGGAAAGCTGCTATGCAGGGAATAGCACTGATGAGTGAGGTACTTGAACATTTGTTACCAAACCACACGGGCCGTTATAACGATGATTTTGAGCCCCGTGCTTTTGGAGATAATATTCAATTGTGGGGTACAAGTACTATTTTGGTAGAAGCGGGAGGTCTGCGAGGAGATCCTGATAAACAGGAAATTAGGCGAATGCACTTTTCTATACTACTTTGTCTTTTATATAACATTGCAATTGATGGAGTAAAAAAGTATTCTTTGGATGAGTACTGGACTATTCCAGAAAACGATCGAAAGTTAAATGATCTTATTATTCGAAATGTCTTACTACCATCTTTAGGTGAAAAAATTGATATATCAATCAACAAGGTGGAATCTGAATTAGATACAGGCGGATTCACTACGCATGGAGAGATAGTTGATTTGGGAGATCTATCAACCTTATTTGGCTATGAAGAATTTGATGCTAATGGATTGGAGTTCGCACCCGCAGCATATTTGTCTGAGATATTGGATAATGATGAAGGTATTTCTAGATTAGATTACAAAACGCTGTTAGCTGAGGGAATAGGTGTTGTTAGAATTAAAAATTACCAGCCCATGCCACATCATTTTCGTATACCCATGCTCCTGATAGATGCAAACGATATCACGGAAATATTCTTAAAACCTAGTGAATCGTGTGCTTTTTTACTAAGAGATGTATCGGGTATAAAATTTGCTGTCATTAACGGAAATATTATCAAAATTGAGCTATAAACATACATTTAATGCCTAAATATGGAGTAAAATAGTGGTATTTTAATCGATTGTTTTATAGCTTTGCTAAAATTTTAAAATGAACGAAACAGTAAAAGAAACAGGACCTGCAGACTACATTTTGTTTGTATTATCCTTAATAGCCGTGATCGCATTGCTGATGTTTGCTAATGAATGGTTTTGGTTAGCGTTACCTACTTTGTTCACATCTCTTGTGAAAATTTTCCGCGTCATATAATAACTACTAGCCTAGATCCTCTGGGTAATAATTGGTGTCGACATTTTTAAGACTTTTAGTTGCATAGGTTATTTGACCTACATGATAAGAGAAATGTTCTATGACGTGTATAATTATGTTAAGTCCTTTTTCTTTATAAACTTGTACTGTCTTTACTTCGATTAGATCAGTTGGTGTTATCTTTTCTACGATGCTATTAGCTATAAGAATTGTCTTCTCTATCTGGGCAAATAGTTCATTTTTGGCAATTCCCCTCTCAGTATCAAATTCTGTATCGCGAATACGCTTATCTTCATTCATGCCTATTCCTGATCCTATCCATTGTTGCACATTTCCATTAAGGTGCAAGATCAGGTTTCCCACACTTACCGTATTTTGATTGGGTCGCTTCCACACTTCATCTTCTGTTAGTAAGTCTAAACATTTTTTAATGCGGCTTAAGCCTTCCTCATGAACGCGCCTTTTGAATTCTAATATAAGCGCTGCCAATATTTGTTTTTCTGTGCTCATAAAATTATATCTCTTACAAACTCTGTAGTGTTATTTAATGCATCTTCTACAATTAATTTGAAGCGATGCTTTCCTTTGCTTAACTTTTCATCAAACTGATAAGTTATAGTTTCCTTCTTACCATTATATTTCATCAGTATCCACTGGTCATCTATATAGGCATTGTAAACTAGGCCACTTACTCCTTTATTAGTCTCAAAGTTATCTGTAATTTTGAAAGATATAGAGTTATAACCTTTTAGATTTTTATTAAACTGAATAGGTACAATACTAGGTGGTATAGTATCAGTCATAATGCAAAAGTTGCCAAGCATACTTGCCTTTGTTTTTAAAAAATCTCCATCCCATTGACCACCATTATTAACATATTTTTGATCTTTTCTACAGTATCCGATAAAGGCCTTTTCTCTTTGCGCTAATAAATCCTTATCAGGCTTTATAGCGATATCAAAGTATTTATGTAAAGGCGTTAGATGATCATGCACATGAAACACTCTGGAGAAAATATTAAAAGAGTCGTCATAAGAGGATAAAAACTGGAGCTCTAAATTTCGATATAATGCGTTATTGGGAAAGAAGATTTTGATATCTTCTCTATCAATTTGATTCTCCTTATCATAATATAATAAATACTGATAGGCCTTTCTATCCTCGGTTGAATTTTTTGTGGCTTTTTTAATCCAAAATAAGCATTCACTTTGATTTCCATTTAAGTCAGTTACTTGGTAGCTTACTTCTCTAGCTTGTTCTGCTGAGATATCGACCACACCATTGTAATTATTAGACTTATAGATGGATAGCTTATTTCCTGGCATTCTGAAGCAACGGTTATAGTAACTTTTATTAACTACTTGTTCTTGATAATCTAGGTGAGCATTAATAAAGCGCGTCTCATCGAATGATATTTTATCCATTGTAAAGGAGAAGTGCAAGGAATCGTCCACGAACATTTTCATAGCGTAGATGCCATTGAGATTAGATGTACCATTCATCTGGTCATAGGCTTTAAGTGCTAGTCCAACTTGTGACGCATTAATTTTTATAGTGTCTTTATTCGGCTTGAACTTCGATCCACTTTTGCGTAAAGTATATTGCGATGACGTCAGTTCATTCATATTCGCATCTAAGCCATAGAGTTTGACTGCGCGTAGGTCAGGTCTAACTTCATCTTCTACAGTCAAGCCAAATAACAATGGGTTGATTGGAATTTCAGTTTTCGTATCTCTTATTTCAAAATGTAAGTGTGGGCCATATGACCTGCCACTCAGACCTAGGGTTCCTATGATATCTCCCTTCTTTATCATGAATTTTCCAACAGGTGGATAATGCTCCGTCTCCGAGTTTTGATCTAAATATTGCTGCGTTATCATGTAATTAGTAATATCCTTTGGAAACTTCTGCAGATGCGCATATACACTGGTATACCCGTTAGGGTGATTTATATAAAGCGCATTTCCGTAACCACTGGATTTTATATTGATCCTTGACACTGTGCCGTCCGCCACGGCATAAATTTTTTGCCCTATCTTTCCCGTTTTCGATTTGATGTCTATGCCAGCATGAAAATGGTTTGGACGCAATTCTCCGAAAGTACCACTCAATTTTATCGCATGATCTACCGGGGAACGAAAATAATCCTGAGGGTAGAGCGGATTCGCTTGTTGTACCGTGGTGTCTGATGGGGGCACGGATATAAAAGCAAATAGAATTATAAGGAATCGGATCATGGTGTAAATATATAACTCCTCTCTAAGATCAAGAAGATTCGAACAGATTTGTCCATTTAGCTGGCTGGATGTCTAGCATATTATTTTTCTCCATCATCATTAGGAAAATACTTCGAGGAATACTACTGGCGCCAAGACTTCCTAAGTGAGGGGTCTCTTGCTGGCAGTCGATAAGATTGTATCCACGCTTGGCTAGCTGTTTTACTAAAGAGATGAATCCAAACTTAGAAGCATTACTTTCTTTAGAGAACATGGACTCACCGAAAAAAACCTTACCAATAGCAAGGCCATATAAGCCTCCAACTAACTTTTCCTGCTTATAAACTTCAATAGAATGCGCCCAGCCCATCTCATGTAAGGTCGTATAAGCATCTATCATGTCTTCCGTAATCCAAGTACCCCTTTGTCCTTGCCTTTTTGATTCACTGCAGTTAGTAATTACTTCTTTGAACTGGGTATCATAGCGTACTGTGAATTTCTGTTGATTAAAGTAAGGGCGCATACTTTTACTAACTTTCAAATCTTCTGGGAAAAGTACAAAACGAGGATCAGGGCTCCACCATAGAAAATGATCACCAGGATTGAACCATGGGAATATCCCGTTTTTATAAGCGAGTAAAATGCGTTCTGGGCTGAGGTCGCCACCTATGGCTAATAAACCATCAGGACTGCTAAGACTAGGATGTGGAAATGTTAATTCTTCTTGAAGCCAATACAATTAAATAGATATAAAATAAACTAAGAATTAATCACAAGTTTCAATAACTGCAGATAATCCTCTATTAACCAACTCATTTTTGAGTGGCTTTAGAATATTCATAGGTGCTGTCTTTACTGCTGCTTGACCTTTATAATGCACAAGTAACGAAAGTTGCTCTGATTGCTCAAAAGAGTGTCCAATGACTTCTACAAAACACTGAATCACCCAATCAAAAGTATTATGGTCATCATTATACACAATTAGCTCGTTATTGGTACCGACATCCGTCAGTTCCTCAACCATTACATCCTCTAACTCGTCTACAGCACCGTTGTAGATATTTTTAAATTCGATGTTTTCTAAACTTGATGTACGCATACTATTTTTATTGAATATTTGTCTACTAAAGTAACTATTTTAACTGAGATAATGTTTCTTTTATCGCATTAAAATCTGGTAAATCACCAGGGCTAGCACATATCTCTTGATATTTAACTATTCCATCTTTATCTACCACAAAGGCACTTCGTTTTGAAACACCTTTCATACCAAATGCAGGAAATTCTTCATAGATAGAATCATAATCTGTACTTGCCGTCTTATTAAAATCAGACAATAATGTAAAGTTTAGGCTCTGATCCTTTTTGAAGTTCTCCAGTACAAATGGAGAATCAACAGATATGGCGACGATGTCAGCATTCATATCAGTATAATTCGCAATATCATCTCTCATAGTACATAGTTCAGTGGTACATATGCCAGTATAAGCTAAAGGAAAAAATAGAATTACTAAGTTTTTTCCTTGATAATCACTCAATTTAACAGTTTCTTTATTGTCTGCTACTAATGAGAATTCTGGAGCTTTTGTACCTACTGCTATTGCCATTTAAAGTATCTTTAATGTTATAGTGATGAAAATCAAAAATTACTCCCTTCAGGAAGCCGATGCAAATTTAACTAATTCTAACAATATTTTGATCCTTTAATTATTTGAGTAAGCAAATAATGATTAAAAACTGCAAGAAAAACGGGATAGCCTATTTTGAATAATCAAGACCAAGAAGATCAAGAACAACTAGATAAGTACAATAAAACAGCTGATCAATTGTGGCTGGCTAGGCTATTTCATAAATATGAGCACCTTATCTATGGTGTTTGTCTAAAGTATACTGCTGATACAGATTGGAGCAAAGATCTCAAATCTCAGATTTATGAGAAGCTAATAGAAAAGGTGAAATTCATTGAAATAAATAATTTCAAGTCGTGGCTCTATAGCTTATGCAAGAATCATTGTTTAGACGAATTACGCAAGAAAAAGCAGAAGGCATCAGCTCTTGACCAGTTTAGAAAATATAAATTATCTAATGAAGAAGATATGAACTTTGGGATTGAGCAACGTCTTATAGAGGAGCACGATCAGAAAGAATTAGCTAAAATTGTGATCGAGGCTGGTAACCTATTATCTGAACAGCAAAAATTATGTATGGATCTATTTTTCTATCAACGCTTATCGTATCTTGAAATATGCCAGCAAACTGGTATGGAACGAGGCAAAGTAAAAAGCAATCTGCAAAATGGAAAAAGAAAAATGAAACGCTATATTCATCATAAACTCAATTGTAAAGCGTGACCTGGAAAATAAATGATATCATATCCTATAGGAATTGTCTATCTCAAACGGATATAGGCGATTACTTGCAGCACAATATGGCTGCTGATGCGAGATTCGAGCTAGAGAATCATCTATTGGATTGCGCGCTGTGTAGTTCTGCAGTGGAAGGGTATATCGCGAATCCTAAAGAGTTAAATACGGGACAGCAAAGGATAGTTGGATTCAAGAGATGGCTCTCGACTGCCGCAACCTTGGCTATATTGCTAATAGGTGGTATAGCTATTATAAAATACTACAACGCGAATCAGCTCAATCGTACGTTCGCGGTGTTTTATGAGAAGCCTACTTGGGATCATCATACTAGAGGTGGAAATGAGTCTAATTCTAGATATGAGCAAGCCATCCAAAACTTTAATCAAGGTCGGTATCAAGCCGCCATTCCCATTCTTGATTCCTTACTCATAATTAATGAGGAAAATAATCAGATGCGTTTATATAAGGGTATTACTCATATGGAATTGGATCAGAATCAAGAGGCTGAGGACGAACTTACTGTTGTTCGTATAAATAGCGATATTTACTTTGAAGAAGCTACTTGGTACCTTGCCTTGCTAAATGTCAAAACAGAAAATACTATGGCTGCTAATCTGTATTTAGATGAACTTCTAGCTATCAAAGATGGATTCTTTTATCCAAAAGCAGCTGAAATGAAAAAATGGCTGCAGAAATAATCTACAGCCATTTATTGTTTCAAATTAAGAAAAATTTATTTCAAGAATTCTATACTTTTATCAACAAAGTTACTCAAACCTTCTCCCTTCAGCATTCCTTGATTTAGCAATGCTAACTGATATAAGTATTGCGCAAATTCACTTTTCTTATCGTCATTTCTCATCTTGTTCAGCTTATCCGCTATGAGCACGTGATTAGAATTGATCACTACATTATAAGACTCAGGCATTATACTCATGTCCATGCCTTGCATTCTTTGCATCTCTGACATACGTCTCATGAATTCAGGCTTAGTAATTAGTACAGGTGGCTCTTCAGGTGATAGTGCTTTCATTTCAAATCGATTCGACTCACTAGCTATTTTATCCTTAAAGATTCCAAGTACTTTTTCGTTTTCCTTTTCGCTTAATACTGACTCGATTGTCTCATCTTTTTGAACTAGATTACTAACAATATCAGAATCGACACGCACGAATGTTACTTTGTCTAACTTCTGCTCCAACTGCTGCATGAAGTGATTGTCAATAATATTATCCATCACAAGCACGTCATAACCTTTCTCCTTAGCCGCCTTCACGTAGCTTGCTTGATCTTCTTTATGATTGCAGTATAAGAATACCTGCTTATCATGCTTATCAGTCTGCGCATCTTTAATCTTTTCTCTGTACTCCTCTATAGTGTAGAGCTTCTCATCCGTGCTTTCTAACAGCACAAATTTGGTAGCTTTATCATAGAATTTTTCGTCACTTATCATTCCGTATTTAACGAATACACTTAGATCTTTCCACTTCTCTTCGTAAGACTCACGTTTCTTCTTAAATAAATTGTTAAGCTTTTCTGCGACCTTCTTCGTGATATAACTAGTAATCTTCTTTACATTCTGATCACTCTGAAGATAAGATCTAGAAACATTCAAGGGAATGTCTGGGGAATCAATTACACCATGTAAAAGTGTCAAAAATTCTGGTACGATCTCTTTCACTTCATCTGTAACGTAAACTTGATTACTGTAAAGTTGAATCTTATTCTTTTGCACTTCCATAGAATTATTAATCTTAGGAAAGTACAGCACTCCAGTAAGATTGAACGGGTAGTCTATATTCAGATGAATCCAGAACATAGGGGGCTGGCTGTAAGGATAGAGTTCATTATAGAAACTCTTATATTCTTCCTCCTTAATTTTGTTCGCTGCCTTCTTCCATAGTGGATTTGGATTATTAACGATATTATCAGTCACTACATCCGTACCTTCTTTATCTTCATCATCCTTATAAACTTTTTCAGTCTTAGTTCCGAACTTTATTTCAACAGGTAAAAACTTACAGTACTTGTCTAATAGCTCCTGTATTCTTGCTTCTTCCAAATATTCGGTCGCATCATCACTGATGTGCAATATTACGTCAGAACCTCGCTCGCGTTTATCTACTTTTTCTAAAGTATATTTTGGATCTCCTTCACAAGTCCATTTGACCGTACGTTCCTTTCTATTGTGACTCTGCGTCACAACTTCTACTCTATCCGCTACCATGAAGGCAGAGTAAAAGCCTAAACCAAAGTGACCGATTATAGAACTCTCATTCTTATATTTTTCAAGAAAATCTTGAGCACTAGAGAATGCAACTTGATTAAGGTATTTGTTGACTTCTGATTCTGTCATACCTACACCTCTATCCTTAATAGTAAGCGTCTTAGCTTCTTTATCGACAATCACTTCGATAGTAACATCGCCTAACTCATCTTTATAAACACCTTTTCTAGATAGCGTCTGTATCTTAGAAGTTGCATCTACTGCATTGGATATAAGCTCACGTAAAAATATCTCCTGATCAGAGTAAAGAAACTGTTTAATAATCGGAAAAATGTTTTCCGTCTGTACCGATATATTTCCTTTTGTCATAGATAATTGTTTTGATTCTTCTAACTCAATATGCATACCATTCGCAAATCTATGTCATTTTGGCATTAATATGGTAATAGAGGTGTTTGATTTATATGTAAATCTGCCATTCAATACACATTATCTAAAAACCATATGGCATCAGTTTTGCATAATCATAAGCATTGAAGTTAATATCCTCCCCCCGCATACTTATGGATTTAACATCACCATTTGAAATAAAGATTTAGGTCCAGCAATGGATTTAAAGTGAGTCAGATCAGTTCATCGGGGGGTAGAACTGATCTACCGCTCACTTTTTAAACACAATAAAATTACCTCCCACAAGCGAATAATAATACCAAAGAATTTAAAGTCAATTTGACTTTGAAAAGAGTGAGTTGGGCCAATTGCATTGGGGGGTACAGTTGGTCCAATCGCTCACTTTTTTAAGACCACCCTCCACAGCTATTTTTAGCTAATTATCGATAGACATCGAGCAATTATAAATACCCTCCCACATTAAATGAAAAAATGCGAAAGCATAACATAGATATATAGTCGTTCGCGACTTTATAAATGAGTTGGGTCTCTGCATTGGGGGGTACAGAGACCTAATACTCATTTTTCAAAAAATACAATCCCTCCTTAATTATATTGAAACGAAACATACCACAGAAATAAAGTCGAATGTGACTTTATAGAATGAGTTGGACCTTCGCATTGGGGGGTACGGAGGTCCAATAACTCATTTCTTCAAAAATACAATCCCTCCTTATTATATTGAAACGAAACATACCACAGAAATAAAGTCGAATGCGACTTTATAGAATGAGTTGGACCTTCGCATTGGGGGGTACGGAGGTCCAATAACTCATTTCAGGAAAAATACAATTATTCAAAAAAAATAAGTTCAGAATTAATGACACATACAAATGTATGTGTTTTCTAGTTTGGAGGCACTCCATCGAAGTATAAAAATTATCATACTATATGTAAGTAATACTAATCGTATTGCTCCTACCTATAACCAATCATTTATAAAAACGGACAAGTGGTAGAAGTGATATGAAGTAGTCTGTCTACCTCATGAAGGAGTGTCTGACGACGGATGAGCCCCGTTGGACAACGAGGAGCGAATACTAGTCAGGCACATCCTGAATAGGTATACAGGCTGCTGAATACAAACGGATGACACGACCCCATGCAAGTACGCCTCCTGTGAAATTTCACAGGAGGCGTACTTGCATGGGGATAGCCCATAATGAAATATAAATCTAATATTCTACGGCTTCACATCTACTTCGATGCGCTTCGTACGATTTGTTAATTCCCAAGCTGTGGCAAAAACGAGTTTACCTATTCTCTCCATCTTTTCGAAATTGATCTTCTCTACGGTATCGGTACTCATATGATAGTCATCGTGTGTGCCATTGAAATAAAAAACAGCGGGTACACCTTTTTCTGCGAAATTGTAATGATCCGATCTATAATAGTACCTGTTCGGATCGCTCTCTTCATTGTAAGTGTAATCGAGTGTGAGTTGAGTGAAATTTTTATTGGCAGCTTCATTGATTTCGTGTAGTTCAGAACTTAATCTGTCCGCACCAATAACGTAAATGTAATTAGGATTATCGGCGTACTTTTCATCTACCCGGCCTACCATGTCTACATTGATATTGGCTACGGTATTAGCGATATTATAGGTTGGAAATTCAGTGTAGTACTTACTACCTAAAAGACCCTTCTCTTCACCAGTAACTAACATCACTAGGACAGATCTTCGCGGACCAACCCCGGCTTGCTTTGCCTTGGCAAATGCTTCTGCAATCTCTAATACGGTGGTCGTACCAGAGCCATTATCATCTGCTCCATTAAATACATCATCACCACGTTTACCAAGGTGGTCATAATGTGCAGACACAACGACTACCTCTTCCTTGAGCTTAGGATCGGTGCCTTCGATGAAGCCTAGTACATTATCGCCTTTAAGATTGCTTTCTAACTTTTGCATCGTGACATCTAATCTAGCTGGTAATTTTACTAACTTAGACTTACCTTTTGCTTGAATCTTTTTTCTCGCTTTTACTACTTTGTTAAACATTCTTCCAATTAACTTCTGCGCCATACCAGGGGAGATGAAAATATTGTTAGCGTACTTTCCCCTAGGTTGTTCGCCGTCACCTAATTGCAATCTTGATGAAAGCAATGTGTTTCTATTTTCTGCAATAGATTTGCGGATATCGCCGTCGATAATAAGAACAAGTTTCGCGCCTTTATCATGAGCCGTTATTATCTTCTCTCTGAAGTTAGACCACTTGGATGTCTCTTTGTTCTTAGAAACATAGTAAGTTCCTTCTGCATTTTTAGGTTCGCCATTATAAATCAAGATAACTTTGTCTTGGATGTTTTTGCCTGTATAGTCGCTGTAGTTTTCATCGTCTATGCCGTATCCTAAAAACATGATTTCCTCGGCTTGTATTCTCGGCATGTCACTATTGGTACTTGGGTAGGCAAAGAAGTCACTCATATTTCTGAGTGTTTCATCATTTGCTATAACGCTGAGCTTTTCCCAGCTTTCCTTTATAAAGCTTACGTTTTGAAAATAAGAAGAGGAATCTCCTACTCGCGGCAAGTCTAGATTAGCAAACTGTTCAGCGATATAGTTAGCAGCCATTTTGTTACCTGGGGTACCTGTTTCACGACCCTCGAACTCATCAGATGCTAAGATGGTAAGATGCTTGCGCATGTCGCCAGCTGAAATAGTATTGATGTATGGAGTCATATCTATATAAGGACTACCATCTGTAAAAGTCTTTGGCGTCGATATTTTCGCTGTTGCCGCTTCTATCTTGCTTGAGGCAGAAGACTGTGTAGTCGATATGTTTATTGACTGATTATTCTGCATCTTATTCATTGGCTGCGTAGTCAATTCTTTTGTAGCAGGCTGGCTCGTAGTAGGTCTTGTAGTCTGACTATATGCCAAAAGCGAAAATAGCATCGCAATGCTAAAAATATAATACTTCATGTCTGATCGTTTATTAAATATTGGGGTGCATAATAAAAAATACACTAAGGTAGGGTAAGAATAGCTTATGGCAAACTTTAAGCGCAAGCGATTTTTCCTACACGTCTTGCATGTCGTCCACCTTCAAAGCTAGTATTTAGAAATACATCTACCATCGAAATGGCTTCTTCGACGGAAACGTACCTAGATGGAATAGAAAGAATGTTGGCGTCATTGTGTTGACGGGCCAGTGCAGCTAAGTCATTGTTCCAGCAAAGTGCTGCTCGGATACCTTGATGCTTATTGGCAGTCATAGCAGCACCGTTCCCGCTTCCGCAGATAATGACACCTAAGTCTGCAAGGCCAGCATCTACTGCAACCGCCACTGGGTGTACAAAATCTGGATAATCCACTGAATCAGGAGAGTCCGTTCCCTTATCAAGAGTGTGAATATTATTCTTTTCCAGTAATTCGATAATACGTTCTTTGTACTCAAATCCTGCGTGATCACAGCCGATAGCCACTGACAATTTTTTCATAATGGTTCAATTTTTTACATCGGCTATGGCACTAGTGTTTATTACATACGTGTATAAAGATCGATACAGCACAAACTAAATTACTGTTTGGCAGTATATGGAGAGAGCATATCTGTCATTTCTTTTTGGAAAGCTGGGTCATTGCACTGTCCAGCTATGCGAATGACTTCATCCTTCGTCCTGCCAATCATGTAAGCATACTTTTCTATCCAACCATTTTCTCTCATTTCTGCTACCGTCATCGGTTCGAAAAAGTCAAGATATTGCTTCGCTTCATTAGCTAAAGTACGAATAAGTGGCTTAGCCGTATCAAACTTACCAGCGCTAATAAGTACACGGAGCAGTGGAATAGATTGCTCATCCAAGGGGAAATTCATATGAGGAAAAGACTTAAAATACTTCTCGGCCAATTGACCTGCCTTTGCTTTATCACCGCTATTAATCATTGTTTCGCAAGCTCGCAAGATTACCAATCGATGACTCTGAACACTCGGTAAATAAGATCTATCAACAAACAAATCGTATTTGTCAAAATTTCCCCATCTAAACTTATTCATCACATTATTATATAACTTATCTGTAGCTACTGTACCTTTTCCAATAATACCTAATCTTGGATCCCCATTATTTTTCTTAGGTACAATTCGCAAAGCCAGCCCTTCAAGTTGTAGGTAATCATCTAAGCCTAAGAGAGACTCTTCTCTACAGGTGACTGCAAAGTAGATTGGTCTATCATTAATGTTGGAAGAAATAATGTCTAGTACGGCCATATCTCCTTTGATTAGTCCAGATTTGTTACCAAGCGAAAATGATATCTTGTTCACAACATTCGTATCCCTCGGACTAATCATACCTATAGCCACGGCTTTATTTCTGTCAATAGGGATAAAGAGTTTTTTTGCAGGAAAATAGCTATCGAATCTCTGCTGCTGAGGGTGATCTTCAGCTACAAATCGTAGGGCATCTGACAAACGCATTTCGTTTTCGTTTCGTGAATCTACTGGCACTTGCGTACGCTTATAACCTTGGATAGCTTCAGCAGGGATTGTCATTTTTAGAGGTGGGGAGTTATTTATTTTTCTGCGCTGCTGATTGATATACCAGTCTACAGCAATCAAACTCAAGTTTACTACTCGTACATCTGTTCGCACTTTTTCTGTCTCTTGGGCATACCATAGTGGATATGTATCATTGTCCCCATAGGTGAAAATGATGGCATTGGGCTCGCAGGATTCTAAAAAGTTTCGTGCATAATCACTTGCACCCGTATGGTGACGTCTAGAATGATCATCCCAGTTCTCTATACACATTATAGCAGGTGCAGTCAATACTAGTAGTCCAGCAACTATAGCAGGAGTAGAACCTTTCAACTTATCTTTTAGGACTTCAAAGATTGCAAGCACAGATAGTCCGACCCAAATGGAAAATGTGAAAAAGGAACCAGCCAAAACATAATCTCTTTCTCTCGGCTCATTTGGGGGCTGATTAGAATAAATTATAATACCAATACCTGTAATAATAAATAAGGTAAATAAGCCGAGGAAATCTTTAGGTCGTTTTATGAGGTGTATAAGCATACCTAAGAGCCCTAGCAAAAAGGGTAGCATGTAGTACTTATTATAAGCTTTGTTATCTAATACAGTATCAGGTGCATTAGTGTAGTCGAATAATCGATAGTTATCAATAAATGAAATTCCAGAAAGCCAGTGACCTCTCGTTTTATCTGTTGGATAGTATCCCTGCACGCCATTTTGACGGCCCGCAAAGTTCCACATAAAGTATCTACCATACATCCATTTGATCTGATAATTCCAGAAGAAGTTTAGGTTATCTCCCATATTTGGTCGACCAGGAGGCAAGGGCTTGTCTGGGTCTAAACCCATCCAGATCTTATGTTGTCTAGGTCTTCCCATTTCGTAGTGACCTATACGAGGGAAGAGGACCTCTTTGCGTTTGTCAAATTTGTAACTAAGCTTTTTATCAATGATTTTATATTCTCCGTCTTTTCTTCCTCTTCTATCCTCAGAGTCGGTGCCTGTAATTTCCGCATCGAACGTTGGTCCTTTAAGCAATGGCCTTTCTCCATATTGCTCTCTATTTAAGTAAGGGATCAACCTTAGAGGATCAGATGGATCATTCATATTGATCGGCGTATCTGCATTTGCCCTGATCACTACCACGCTTATAGTAGAGAAAGCAATCAAAGTGAGTACCATACTCATAAAAATTACCTGCAGTGTTTGCTTACGATTGGTATTCACATATCTGAATCCAAAAAAGATAATAGCACCTAAAATTAGGATCAAAGGAAAAATACCACTCTGAAAAGGTAAGCCAAGACCATTTACCATGACTACTTCTAATTTTGCCCATAGTGTAGGCACTCCCACGATAATAACCTTTTGTACAAATATCAGTGCCACTACACCACCTACGAGAGCAGCTAACACACCTGCAACATTGTGATTTTCATATTTTTTCCAATAATAAAATAAAGCCAATGAAGGGAACGTCAATAAACTCAATAAATGAACACCAGTAGATAATCCTGCAGCGTATACTGCGAAGACTAACCATCTATCTGACTGTGGCGTATCTGGCAGGATGTACCATTTCATCATGGCCCATAGTGTCAAAGCTGTGAAAAAAGTTGACATAGAATATACTTCTCCCTCAACAGCTGAGAACCAAATACTTGTGCAAAATGCAGCTGTTAATCCAGCTGCTATTCCAGCAAAGGCAAGTGCAATGGTCTCGGATTGAGTTGGCATTACTTCACGTCCATCCTTGAGCATCATTCGACCTAGTATGATAGTTACCCAGCATACCATCATAGCCAAAAATGCAGAACACATTCCCGATAAAAGATTAATCGAATGTGATATCGTCGAACCTTCATTTGAAAACAGATCTGCAATCATAGTGAACATCCTACCTATAAGTAAGAATAATGCTGCCCCTGGAGGGTGGACCACTTCTAACTTATATGCCCCTGTGATAAACTCCCCGCAGTCCCAAAGACTCCCCGTACGCTCTACAGTAAAAAAGTAAACTGTGAATGCTATGGCGAATACAATCCATCCTGCAGCATTGACTATTTTATGGTAATTATTCATATCCAGATGTAAATAAAAATGGTTCTTAATTTTTCTACGCTGAAGAGGCTTTATAGTTTATTAAAATTTTCAGCGATTGCAGGCAAATGTACATAATTCTTAGCACGATAAACAGCATATCGGCAATGCTTTGAGGCTTATTAACAGCGTATTATATAAGTGTTAACGGACTATGTGATTACTAAATGTTGAAAACGCTGACAATTAGTGCTTTTATAAGCAATTAAAAAGTAGCTAAAAACTTGCATTCAACATTTACTGGATTTATATTTGCACTCCCAAATAATTGGGTGATTAGCTCAGCTGGTTCAGAGCATCTCGCTTACACCGAGAGGGTCGGGAGTTCGAATCTCTCATCACCCACAAAAGAGGCAAACATTTAATCATGTTGCCTCTTTTTTTGTGTACTAGCCATATAGTTTTCCTTTCTTAAATTATGTATTTTTTACTGTGCGGTCAAAAAAATATTACAACGACGGAGTCCGTTATATATAAAAATTTATATATTGAAGTAATTTATAACCATGCGCTTAGCAACCATATTCGCAATAGTGCGGATATTATCCGCAAACTGCATATTTCAAAAATTATGATTACTTGCATAATGTCTCCCTTTCTCTTTTAGAATTGTAACTAAGCATTGTATTCACGTAACAACTATTGTAGAAATGGAATCTCCTTTATCACCTAATACCGCTCCTCAATTTCCTGTGGAAGAATCACAGAATGAGTCTAGCAGCTTGCTTCTTCGTGTTGCCAAGTGGATCTTAGCGGCATTGCTATTATTGGTAATGACTTCGTTTCTTATTGGGTACATCTTTGAAGACGAGATTAAAGCAAAACTAGTCGATGAAATTAATGATCAGTTGAAGACAGAACTTTCTGTTGGGTCATTCGACCTTTCGCTTCTTAGCAGTTTTCCCTATATGTCTGCTAACTTTTCAGATGTTATGCTGGAAGGTGTCTTTTCATCAGAAGCACCGTTCGTGGAAGCCTCCATTATTTCTTTTCGATTTTCTTTGTGGCAATTATTACAGTCTGACATAGTAGTTAAGTCTGTTTTGCTTAAAGACGGAGTCGTCAGTATTTATATTAACAGCAATGGCTTACCAAACTATAAAATATTCAAGACTAAAGATAAAACTCAATCTAAATCAGATGACTTTCAGCTAAGTATAGAAGATGCTATTCTGGAGAATATCGAAATCATATATACCAATAATAATACTGATATCCATAGCCGTGTACATGTGGATAAAGCTCAATTAATCGGAGATTTTAGCGCAGATGTATATGCTTTACAAAGCAGAGGGGACGGTGTGAGTCACTATATAGAGGTATCCAAAAAACGTTTTATCGTAGGTAATAAACTGGCATTTGACTTTATTCTAGATATAGATATGACGAAGAATCTTTACGCTTTCGAGAAAGGGGATCTTCGTATCGACGATAACTTATTTAAGATTACTGGTGACATTACTGCACACAAGGATGGTTTCATCTACGACCTTAGCACCAAGTCTAAAAACGGTAATCTCACTTCTGTACTTACCCTATTACCCGATGAGTATATCGAATCCTTCAGAGGGGTGACCAGTACGGGAAGGTTCTTGTTTGATTTTACTTATAAAGGTCAAAAGACAGCTAAGAAAAACCCAGCTCTTAATGCAAAAATGATTTTGAGAGAAGGCGAAATCAAGAGCCCCCTATTTAACGCACCGCTAAAAGATGTATCCTTATCTGCCAGATTCACTAATGGTAAGTATAGAAACCTAAAATCTAGTGTCCTAGAGATTTCAAATTTCAAGGGATATTTCAATCGGGAGTTAACGCAAATGGAATTGCGGATATCGGATATGGAGGATTCTTTTATCGATCTCGAGTTAGACGGCACTATCCCAGTCAAATCTGTCTATAAATTTTTTAAACAAGAAAATATCACAAAGGCAAAAGGTGAAATAGATATTAAAGATTTAAAAATATCAGGAAAACAAACGGATATGGCATCAATGTCTAAAATCGCCAAGGTAAAAGTAAGCGGAGAAGTAGAGTTCGTTGACGCTGGTCTCAATATCAATGGTTTTCCGTTCTTAGCAGATCGAGGATTGCTTGTGCTCAAGGGTAACAACATAGCGGTCAAGGAACTATACCTGAAGGGAGCAGATAGCGACGCCTTGTTCTCTGGTGATTTTAAAAATTTAATCCCTGTACTTTTTGCTGATTCTATCAATTCACAAAACGCACAGCTGAAGTTTGAAGCACAGCTTACTTCTGAAGAAATGGACATTGATCAGTTGGTAGAAGCTTTTAACGCATCTTCATCTTCAGAAGGTACGGATACAGAAGAAAGTATGGGTTGGCATTCGAGATTAAGCGGATTTCTAGACGGAAGCTTTGAAGCTTACATTGAATCTCTACATTATAATAAACTGGAAGGTCATGAATTTGAAGGAAGCGTAAATTTTGAGAAAGATATACTTACTATTAGCGGTGACGTCGATGCTATGAATGGTTCTATGAGTATCGAAGGTGAACTTTTCTTACAGAAACAACCAAAGCTAATCGGAGAAATAGCCGCTCAAAAGATTGACGTCTATAAATTATTCAAGCAGTCAAACAACTTTGGTCAAGATGTGATCGTAGCAGAAAACCTCAAAGGCCGAATGAATACGAATATGATCATCAATGCACACTTTGATGAAAGGGGGACTTTCTTATCTGAAAAGCTTAAGGTTTATGCTGGTTTAGAAATTCACAATGGAGAACTGAGAGATTTGGAGATGTTAGAAAACTTCTCAACTTATATAAAGTATAAAGATCTACAACGCATCAAATTTACCAAACTAGAGAATTGGTTTGAAATAGATAAAGGCAAAATTCATATTCCAGTTATGTTTATTCAGAGTAATGCAGCCAATATGATGGTGAGTGGGGTACATTCTTTTGACCACGATATCAGTTATAATATTAAAATTAATGCTGGACAAGTCATTATGAATAAACTCAAAAAGTATGACCGTGCATTACGTCCAGTAAAGGATCAACGCAATGGTCTTTTCAATCTTTATTATACGATCAACGGTACTGTCGATGACTATATAGTAAAGAGTAACAGAAGAGCCGTACTCCAAGATTTTAAAGCGAGCAAAATTAAAAAAGAGTATATCCGCAAAGAACTTGAAGATTCTTTCGGCGACTTTGTCTTAGACGAATCGACTTATGCCGTTGAAACTAAAGCAAAAAAATCTACACCTAAACCTGCGCAAATTCAAAATGATCCACCCCCGCCAAGTGAAGAGATTATTGAAGCTACTCTAGAAGACGTTATACCGGAGTTCGAATTTGAAGAAGAGGAGGAGGTGGAGTACATTGAGTTTCAAGGAGATGATGGATAGTGTCTTGCTATGACTTGGACGGCCAAACTATTTGTGGACATATCCTGAAGTAATAGCCAATCACTACGGTATAGCCCGTCCCGATTTTCGGGAGTGAAATATTTATAGCGCTGGGTTGAAAACCCAGGATTATCATCAGTGTTAGATCCAATTTCATAATACTTTTGTAGAAGCTTCCAAACATTATAAAATCTTGTAAAGATGCTATGCCGTTAACTACGTAAATAGAATCACCTAATGATTTGAAATTTTATAGTTGGAATATCTTCTTCCAGTGGCGTCCAGATAAAGTATTCTGCTGCGCCGTAGTGTTGAGTATCGCCGATAATGTACTGAGAATTTCCTTTAGTGATTTCTAAGGTCCTTTCTTGTAATACTCTACCTAGGACATCTACTATAGTTATTTCAATATTCTTATTGATCTCACTATCTACCTGTAGGGTAAGTTGATCGTCAAGGATAACAGGATTTGGATATAATACAAATGTTATTGGTGTACATGCTGATTTGATGAATTTAACATCCGTAAGCTTTGATGTTCCATCAAAGTATTTAGTTACTACTTGATATTGATAGACTTCTCGATCTTTGACATTCGTATCTCTAAATGCATATTGATCAGTCAATCCATCATTATCGGCCTCTACAGAATAAATCTCTTCAAAACTATTTCCAAATGAACTTCTCATGAGTGAATAAGAAGAAACTCGACGGCTACGTTCGATGGTGCTCCATGAGATAATAACATCGCATCCAGCCTTATTCAGCTTAAAATCTACTACTCCGTCTTGGATATGGAAAGATGAACGTGTGCTTGCAAAAGTATATAATCCATCACCAGGCGCACTATTTATAGTTGAAATATCCGTTTCCAATTGTTCTGGCAGCATTGTGCTAGCCTCGACCATGCTCCATACATCAAGAAGCGACCGATATCCTATAGTTAGACTTTCCTCATCAAAGTCTATAAAGCTAAGTTCATCATAAACTAAAGATATCTTGGGTAAACTATTGCCACTTATCTGATTGAAGCTCCAAAACTCCCAATCGGAAACATTGTTAAGCGTCGCATCAGTTACAAGAGTTGGCGCAGTACTGGCAAAATATTCAGCTTGGTAAATATTTTCTAGGTTTGTATCTGAAATACGCATTGGTCTTAACCTCCCCTCTTTACCTATTGGAAAAGTAAATTGCGTACTCCCCACTTTAATCGCTGGACCATCTATATGAGAAAAGTCATCAGCATCAAAGTATAGAGCATCTTTATCAAACTGAATCAAATTATTAGTTTGGGTATAAAATATACCGTCTATAAAATCTAAATCTCCCTTGACAATTAAATTTTTATCTCCATAAAACACAGCTCCATTGGAATTACTAATTTCTAGATTGTGCGTTTTAAATTCTCCTAGTAAATTAATGTCGTGAGTCTTGTCCCCAATAAGACTAAAAGTACCATTACCATTTATCGATAAATCTTTGATATTTCGTAAGTTTCCGACCAACTTAAAATTTCCATTATTATTAAAAACTTCATGTTGGTTTACAAGGTCACCCATTACAAACACTTCAGCATCTTGATGAATATATAAAGTATCATTGTTGTATATACCAATTTGACCAAAACACTCCAGTGTTGTTAAAGTAAAAACGAAAAAAATAAAAATAAATCTCATCATTATTTCTAAAGTACTTTAGATTAAAAGCTGATAGTTAACATTCTGAATTAAAATTTTTTTAATTTATTATTACTTCAGTTATTACTTGAACAGGTGCATTTACACCAAAACTCCAAGCATTATCCTCGTAAATATCTCCAGCAGTTCCGTTATCATCTACAGTAATCATAACTTGAAATCCATTTGCATTCTTTGTACCAACTACAGTAGTCATCTTTGGATTATCCAATGCAGCATCTTCTGATCCCTCATAAGAAATATGGTAGTTAGCCCCATCAGGATGTGGAACAGAAAAGGCAACGGTGAATCTACCCTCAGCTTGTTGTGTTATTGTTACATTTCTACTCCAAATGCCACTTCCCAATAGTCCGTTAGCACCACCAGCGTATTGTTCCTGGTATATGGTAGTGTATGTATTTGTAATCGTTTGTATCTCATTCGTTGCATCAGCATCCGCATCATCCACATTCAAAGTCAATGTCGAACCATCTGATAAAGTAATATTTCCCGCACTCGCATCCGTGCTAATATCTTGGATTTCATTCGTAATATCTGAATCCGCATCATCCACATTCAAAGTCAATGTCGAACCATCCGATAATGTAATATTACCCGCACTCGCATCCGTGCTAATATCCTGAATCTCATTCGTAGCATCGGCATCCGCATCGTCTACATTCAAAGTCAAAGTCGAACCATCCGATAAGGTAATATTTCCCGCACTTGCGTCCGTACTAATATCTTGGATCTCATTTGTAATATCTGAATCCGCATCATTCACATTCAATGTCAAAGTCGAACCATCCGATAATGTAATATTTCCCGCACTTGCGTCCGTACTAATATCTTGGATCTCATTTGTAATATCTGAATCCGCATCATCCACATTCAATGTCAAGGTCGAACCATCTGATAAGGTGATGTTTCCTGCGCTCGCATCCGTGCTAATATCTTGGATCTCATTCGTAATATCTGAATCTGCATCGTCCACATTCAAGGTCAAAGTTGAGCCATCCGATAAAGTAATATTTCCCGCACTCGCATCCGTACTGATGTCTTGAATCTCATTCGTAGCATCGGCATCCGCATCATCCACATTCAAAGTCAAGGTCGAACCATCCGATAATGTAATATTTCCCGCGCTCGCATCCGTGCTGATATCTTGTATCTCATTTGTAATATCTGAATCTGCATCGTCCACATTCAATGTCAAAGTCGAACCATCCGATAGTGTAATATTTCCCGCACTTGCATCTGTGGAGATATCTTGTATCTCATTGGTGATATCAGAATCCGCATCGTCTACATTTAAGGTCAAAGTCGAGCCATCTGATAAGGTTATATTACCCGCGCTCGCATCCGTGCTGATGTCTTGTATCTCATTTGTGGTATCTGAATCCGCATCGTCTACATTTAAGGTCAAAGTCGAGCCATCTGAAAGTGTTATATTTCCTGCGCTCGCATCCGTGCTAATATCTTGGATCTCATTCGTAGCATCTGCATCCGCATCGTCCACATTCAAGGTCAAGGTTGAACCATCCGATAATGTAATATTTCCCGCACTTGCGTCCGTACTAATATCTTGAATCTCATTGGTGATATCTGAATCTGCATCGTCCACATTCAAAGTCAAAGTCGAACCATCCGATAAAGTAATATTTCCCGCGCTCGCATCCGTGCTAATATCTTGGATCTCATTTGTAGCATCGGCATCTGCATCATCCACATTCAA
>ENA-ORXM01000706-ORXM01000706.1-marine-metagenome-genome-assembly--contig:-NODE-706-length-53775-cov-5.795802_pt1 | contig 53775 bp, 36 predicted proteins | sample MGYA00237867_ERZ511480 | MGnify/ENA primary metagenome ERZ511480 (study PRJEB26309, sample SAMN06266103) | marine metagenome | isolation source: Algal blade | place: United Kingdom:Sidmouth, United...
TCCATAGCTGTCAAAGCTGATTGTGATTCGGTATTAGCAACTTCGAAAGCACCAACGTTTCCTTCTGCGTCTTGTAGAACAGATTCGTATGCAGCAACAAGGGCCACGTTTTCGTCTACGGCTACTGATTGAGCATTGGCTTCCTCAAGCGCAACTTGCGATGCTGTTAAAGCGACTTCTATGGATTCACTGGCCGTGATTAAAGCTGATAACTCTGTCTCAGCAACCGTTACTGCTTCTCTCGATTGTTGACTATTGAGTTCTGCCTCATTTAGCACGTCGTCGGCAGTATCAATATCGCTACTTAGGTGCTGTAGTGTATCTTCTGTCAGAATTAAGGTTTGATTGGCTGCCGCCCGCTGAATGGTGTCTTCTGAGGGCTGGTAAAGCATCTCGTATCGATCGTTGATTTGTTCGCGCTGCAGTGTAATGAGCTTGGCATTCTCACCGAAGCTTTGCTGCGCTGTCGAAAAATCATCGATAGTTAGTCCCAAGGTGTACAGTACTGGTGCGACGGGCGTTTCAGCTATGGAACGTGAGGAAGCGTGAATCTCGTGGCTATCGTTATTATTGTCGACCATTGTGGCGCTGTAATCGCTGCTACGAGTCATATTTGCCATGCCGCTTGTGTTGAACATCTTCCATTGGCCGTCTTCTGCTAACACTAAGTTTGCGACGACTTCTTCGAGTGTTTTGTTTAATACTTCACGCGAACCGTCTGGCATGACAACGTATTGCTCGGTGCTGAAGTTCATGCCACTATCCAGAAACAAGTTCTTCTGCAGTATCTGGCAATCATTTTCGTTCGCACAGTTCTTGACGAGACTGTAGGCTCTTGCTTGTAATAATGCTATCGGATCAGACTCCGATGGTGCATCTCCCACGAACATTTGCATTGCCAAAGCAATATCATTTGCGGGCCAGTTTATCTCTGGTAGAGCATCCACAAGGCTTTGAGGTTCGGGGTCTGCTGCACTGTTCATTGCGCTTGCGAGATCAGGCAGTAGTCGAAGACTTTGATCTGCAACCAGCTGACTTAACAGCAATTGGTTTTCATCGGTACCTGGGTCAATGCCCGCTGCAAGTGCGTCTAACTCGGCGGTAGTCGTTATTTTGGCGATTAGCAACTCAATCGATTGGCGTGCGAGAGTATGTCGTTCTAATGGTGGATCAACCACTATTGGTGGATCAACATCTGGACCGGAATCAGAAACGTCATCCTGCGGATCAGTGTCCGTTGTTTCTTCCAAATTATTCGCTGTTAGTGGAGGGGTGGAGTCTAAGTGCTCCAGTGTCAGTAGCTGCATTAAGTCGTCGCCAGTTTTTTCAGCGCTGACATTCGGGTTGGCCACCTTAGACCAATATAATACTGTTGTTAGAGCGCTAATAGTTGGGCTGCTGTTATCGGCAAACAAGCGGATTAAAGTGCCTGAATCGTCTGCGGGTAGCTCCGCGACCAATGCCCCGGTTGTTTTGTCTATGGTCAGGGAGTAGCTACCATCTGCGGTGGCTGAGTCACTTGGCTCTAGGGTGTCGCAGCGTTGGTTTTTGTTGATATCAAAGCAAATCTGGGCACCAATACTACGTTGGCTGATGAGCGTACCGTTGTGGCTGCGTAGGTCTTTGTCGGGCATCGGAATAGATGCGTCACTAGCTAAACCATCGTCTAGTGAGCCGTCAGTGACTTTGTCGCTGCCTCCGCAACCTATTAATGCGAATGTACCTGCAGCAAGTAGTGTTTGAGCGGCGATTCGCCACGTTTTTTGGGTATTTGTACTCATGAGTCAGCTTCCTTGCTTCTTTATTCGAGTTGTCACTATTAATTGCTTTAGCAGCAATAAATGCACCGATTCAGTTGAAGAAGCATCAAAGCGGATCCGCAGCCAGAAACGGAAACGATTTACATCGATGAGAAAGCCAGGTGGTCAGACATGAGTGATTGCATTGCCTGCCTGGCATTGTCTCTGGTGGGTGAAATGAGGTACTAAAAAGGCGCGTTACGCGGCGTGCGAGGAAAGGGAATGACATCGCGAACATTGGACATGCCTGTGGCGTAGAGGATCAAACGCTCAAAGCCCAACCCAAAACCGGCATGCGGTACGCTCCCATAGCGGCGTAAGTCGCGGTACCAATCCAGCGACTCTTTTTCCATGCCCATTTCATCCATTCGAGCATCCAATACCGACAGGCGCTCTTCACGTTGTGAGCCACCGATAATTTCACCAATGCCGGGCGCCAATAAATCCATGGCGGCAACGGTTTTGTTGTCATCGTTTAAGCGCATATAGAAGGCTTTGATATCTTTGGGGTAGTTTTGCACCACCAGCGGGCCGTCCACCAATTCTTCACACAGCCAACGCTCGTGTTCACTTTGCAAATCTACACCCCACGAGACAGGGAACTCAAATTTCTTGTCGGCTTTTAACAGCGCGTCTACTGCATCGCTGTAGTCCATGCGGGTCAGCGGGGTTTCGATAAAACTTTGCAATCTTGCTAACAGGCCTTTATCGATTTGCTTGTTAAAAAAGGCGAGATCGTCGGCACGTGTTTCCATCAAATCCCGCAGTACGTACTTGAGCAGATCGTCGGACAAGGTTGCCAGATCGTTTAAGTCAGCAAAGGCGATTTCTGGCTCGATCATCCAAAACTCCGCCAAGTGCCGGCTGGTATTGGAATTCTCCGCCCGGAATGTGGGGCCAAAGGTGTAGACCTTTTCCATGGCGAGGCAATAGCTCTCGACGTTAAGCTGGCCCGACACGGTTAAAAAAGTCTCTTTGCCAAAAAAATCTTGACTGAAATCCACAGCGCCTTTGTCTGTCCGAGAGATGTTTTGCAGATCCAGTGTCGAGACACGGAACAACTCGCCCGCGCCTTCTGCGTCTGCAGCGGTGATTAATGGCGTATGCACCCACAAGTAGCCACGCTCATTGAAGTAGCGGTGCACCGACTGGGCTAGAGCGTTGCGAACACGCGCAACGGCACCAAATGTATTGGTACGTGGCCGCAGGTGTGCCACCTCGCGCAAAAATTCCATAGTGTGTCGTTTGGGCTGAACAGGGTAGGTCTCCGGATCGTCAACCCAGCCAATCACTTCAATGCTTGAGGCTTGCATTTCCAATGATTGCCCAGCACCTTGGCTAGCCACTAACTCACCCGTGGCAATTATTGAGCAGCCGCTGGTGAGTTTTTGAATCTCTTCGCTGTAGTTGGGTAGTTCTTGTTGTGCCACCACCTGAAAGGCGTCGAAACGCGAACCATCGTGAAGCTGTACAAACGACAAGCCAGCTTTGGAGTCGCGTCGGGTGCGCACCCAGCCACGCAGGCTGACAGTTTGGCCCAAGTGCTGGTCCGTGATTTCGCTGATACGTAAGGTGGTCATTCTGGGCTCTCGAGATTTGTAAGGTATGTCAGTGAGTTTATGTTGCTGTTGCCTACCTTGCCAGTATGAGGCCAAAAAACTGAATCCTTGGATGATCTATTCGTTCCTGCCTAAGCTTGGATATCACGTGTCACACAGCCTCAGTCGTGCATCATCAATACAACATTGCCTCGTTTACGCTCGGTATCTACGTAGCGGTTGGCCTCTACTGTCTGCTCTATGCGGTAACGTCGATCAATAACGGTGCTTAGATCGCCAGCCATATAAAGTGGTATCAGCTCGGCCAGCATGTGTTTCAGCTCCGGAAGTGCTTTGATTCCGGTGGCACTGAACAGGGCTCTTTTGCTACCAAACAACTTTGAACTTAGCACGGAAAGCAAGAGAGAAACGTTTAGCACGGGGCTCAGGTAGCGGCCGTTTTTCGTCAGGGCTTGTTTAGACTGGCGGTAAGAACTTTTTCCGATGCAGTCGTAAATCAAGTCGTAGCTGTTGCTCTGGGTGTGGAAATCGCGTGTTGTATAATCGATGACATGATCAGCGCCCAACGCACGCACCAATGCACTGTTTTTTGCGCTGCAAACGGCGGTAACAGAGGCCCCAAAGTGTTTGGCTAGCTGCACTGCAGCGGTGCCAAGGCTACCCGAAGCACCGATAATTAACACACGATCACTCGGTTTTAGTTGGCCGAGCTCAATCAGAAAATTATAGGAAGTTAATGCGCCGTCGCAGATGCAAGCGGCTTCGCAGGCACTGAGAACTGTGGGTGTGTTGATGAGCAAAGCATCCGCTTTTAAACAGACGTATTCAGCGTGCGCAGAGAATTTTAAACCTGTTTCCCCAAACACACGATCGCCACAAGCAAACTTCGTCACGTCACTACCTACGCTAATCACAATTCCGGCAAAGCCAGTGCCGGGAGTTTGAGCCTTGGGTCGACGCAGGCCTAAAAATAGTCGGCTAAACTTGGGTTTTCCTCGGCGCATCATCGTGTCGGCGGCTGTCACGCTGGCAGCGTGTACTTTGATCAACACTTCGTCTGCTGCGGGCACCGGAATCAAGCGATCTATAATTTTTAGATACTTCGGTGCGCCGTAGCGCGTGCAGATGACGGCTTTCATGATGGCTTGATCTTTTAGTGCCGTGTTGTTCAAACCGGCGGCCGCGAGCTTGTAGTCAGTGATCTTGTGTGTCGCTGAAGCAGGGGTGGACGCTGCGTGCATAGTGTTTGTCTCTAATGTGTTTGAAGTATGTTTGATTTTATGTAGTCAACACGGTGATGAGAATTGCCTATTTCCGTAGATGAGGTATGTGTTTTTGTATGGATCTCTCAGGAACAAAATTCGATTGGAATAAAGCACGTGCCTTCCTTTTCACCGCTGAGCAGGGCTCTCTCTCTGCTGCCTCGCGCGCGCTGGGCATGACGCAGCCAACGCTTGGCCGGCAGGTTGACGCGCTTGAAAAAGAGCTGCAGGTGGTTTTGTTTGAACGTGTCGGGCGCGGACTCATGTTGACCCCAGCAGGTGAGCAACTGTTAGAGCATGTCAGGGCGATGGGGGATGCGGCTAACCGCGTAGCACTGGTAGCAACTGGGCAATCACAGTCGCTGCAAGGGAAAGTCTCCATTGCGGCCAGCGAAACGGTGGCTGCCTACCTGATTAAGGCCGCAATTCAGCGTCTGCGACAGGAAGAGCCCGGTATTCAAATCGAGCTGGTTACGGGCATAAAAAGCAGTGATCTGATACGACGTGAGGCGGACATTGCGATACGGCACTATCGCACTGAAGAGCCCGAATTAATCGCGCGCAACGTAGGTGTTATGCAAGCTAGGCTCTACGCCTCCAGCGCCTATCTGGATCGCTTGGGTCGACCTGAAACCGCCGAAGATTATCAGGCTGCGCAGTTCTTGTGTTTTGAACACGAAAGTATTGATGCCTTCATTTCTATGTATAAAAGTATTGGCCTTCAGTTAGATAGATCGCATTTTGGCTTACTGGTCGCCAATGAGCTCGTTGCTTGGGAGATGGTTAAAGCGGGTCTAGCTATCGGTGTTATCGAAGAAGCGATTGGGGACAACGAGCCGACTGTCGAACGCGTTTTGCCTTCCTTGGGGGCGATTGAAGCGCCGTTGTGGCTGACGTGTCACCGTGAGTTGCGTTCCAATCGGCGTGTGCGTCGCGTCTATGATGTATTGGCTGAGGCTTTGACGCAAAAGTGAAAAGCCAGCTTTGCTGCAACAGAACTATGGATAAGGCATAGTGTGGTAACTGCAACACGTCGGGCGATAAGAGGGCAAAATGTGATTGAAGCTGAAGTGAATACTGGGCCTTTAGATGGGCTAAAAGTTCTTGAGCTTGGGCAGCTATTAGCAGGCCCTTTCTGCGCCAGTATGTTGGGCTACTTTGGCGCCGAAGTGATAAAAATTGAACCACCCGGCAGCGGTGATCCACTGCGAAACTGGCGCTTGTTAGATGAGCAAGGCACCTCGTGGTGGTGGCACAGCCTAGCGCGTAACAAGCGCTCTGTAGCGATTGATTTACGCACTGAGGAAGGGCGTGCATTGGTACGTGAAATGATCGTAAAAGTCGATGTGGTGGTAGAAAACTTCAGACCTGGTACGCTCGAAAAGTGGGGCATGGGACCAGAGCAGTACGCCGAGAGTCATCCACATATTGTCTTCACCCGCATCTCAGGTTACGGCCAAGATGGCCCTTATGCTGACCGCCCTGGTTTTGCATCGGCTTGCGAAGCAATGGGCGGATTGCGCTATGTCAACGGCCACGCAGGAGAGGCGCCGGTGCGCGCCAACCTGAGCATGGGCGATACACTAGCGGGTTTGCACGCTGTTATCGGTACTTTGTTAGCCCTGTGGCAGAGGCAGAAACCGGGCGGTAAAGGGCAGGTGGTTGATGCGTCCATACTAGAGTCAGCGTTTAACTTAATGGAAGGTGTGATTCCAGAGTACAGCGGCGCAGGTGCTGTGCGCGAGCCCTCGGGCACCACGGTCACTGGCATAGTGCCAACCAATACTTACCCTTGTGCGGACGGTAAGTTTGTGGTGATTGGTGGTAATAACGATTCTATCTACAAAAGATTAATGCAAGCAGCACACCGCGATGATCTAGCCCAGCACTCTGAAATGAGCGATAACGCAGGTCGGGTGAAACACCAGACAGTGATTGATGCAGCAATCACTCATTGGACTAGCGGTTTACCGTGTGACGCGGTGCTGGACATTTTGCGCGATGCACAGGTGCCCAGCGCACCCATCTATTCCGTTGCAGATATGCACAGCGATCCGCATTTTAGGGCGCGTGGGTTGTTTGAAACAGTGCGGCGGCCAAACGGTGAATCACTAGAAGTGCCTGCCTTGCATCCAAGGTTAAACGATACACCTGGAAGCAGCCGTCGTGATGCACCTACACTTGGTGCAGACACTGAACAGGTCTTAAAAGAGCTTTTACAACTGGACGATACACAAATGAATAACTTGCTCGATGCAAAGGTCATCGCATGAAAAGTGAAGAGCCACGGCGAATAGCGCTGGCCATAACTGGGGCTTCTGGGGTGCAGTATGCCTTTCGTCTACTGGAGTGCCTATTACAAGCCGGAATACGCGTGCATTTGATGATCTCGAAGCCTGGGCAGATAGTGGTGGGCATGGACACCGACTGGACACTGCCGAGCAGAGCATCGGATACAAAAGCTTTTTTACTCGACAAATACCCCGCAGATCCGAGTTTATTGGATGTGTATGGGCCTGATCACTGGACCGCGCCAGTGGCGAGTGGGTCGGGGGCGCCTGAGGCGATGGTGGTATGTCCTTGCACTACGGGCGCTCTTGCTGCTATGGCTGCAGGCAACTGCAACAACCTGATGGAACGCGCTGCCGATGTGGTGATCAAAGAGCGAAAAAAGCTGATCTTGATGCCACGTGAAATGCCTTTCAGTGCTATCCATCTAGAGAACATGCTGCGATTGTCTCGAGCTGGCGCGATAATAATGCCACCAAATCCCGCTTTTTACACGCACCCTAAATCAGTCGAAGACTTGATCGACTTTGTAGTGGCGAGGGTGTTGGATCAACTAAATGTAGAGCAGCAGTTATCCCCGCGTTGGGGTTTGGACGACTAAGGGATACGCGCAGTATGAGCGATGAGCAAAGACAGTCATTACCCGTGTTCCCTTTAAACACGGTTTTGTTCCCGAGCGGTAAGTTGCCGTTACGAATCTTCGAGCCTCGTTATGTCGATATGATTTCACATTGTGGCCGCGAAGGCATTGGCTTTGTGGTTGTCGCGATTAAAGCAGGGCATGAGGCCGGTGAACCGGCGACCCCTTACGATCTTGGCACTGAAGTGCGCATTGACGATTGGGATCAAGACGAGAATGGTCTGTTGTTAATCGATTGCAGTGGTGTGGCCAAGGTATCGTTGACTGATTCATGGCTAGAGCACAGTGGATTGCGCTTTGCGCATGTCCGTCGATTTCCAGACGAACCCGAGCTGCCGGTCTCGCCGATTGACATGCCTTTATGGGGTGTCTTGGAGCAATTTGGTATTGAGGCCGAGTCTCCATCCCAGCGCAACGCTTCTTGGCTCAGTGCGCGACTTGTCGAACGTCTACCCTTGCCGTTGCAGATAAAACAAGAGCTGCTGTGTATGAACGATCCGACTGAGAGGCTGGCAGAAATACAGTGCCAACTAATTGGCTTAATGCAGGCTTAAGCCGATAAGGGATAGTCGTGCCGTCAAATTTGGGCGGGGATAAATAAGGTCGTCACCGCAAGTATTAGGGTAATGAGGATGAGTCGGCGCTCGAACTGTGTGCAGGCGTCTGGTTGAAGCTTGTTGTTATCCGTTTCGACTTTCATCAACTCTAATTCCTTTTTGTTGTACTAGCAGAAATTTGGCGCTTTTCGGTCTCTTCAAATATCGCTCACAGAGCGTGCCAGTTGATGGGGTTGTGATTGTCGTGCAGTTATAACACAGCATAGAAATAGTAATTAAGGCCTTACATAGAGGGTTTTTGACCCTTAAAGCCCTAAAATATTAATACATGCGCTACTGCACAATTGCAAAAGAAACAATTAAAAAGACAAGTAACGCAGCTGTGGAGATCAGACGACGCTCGAATTTACTGCTCTCATCTGTGTTTTTATCATTATTTACATTGGCGTCGGCCATAGTGAGCCTTCCTTTGTACCTGTCAGGTTTTCTGAGCTGGAAGCAATTATCCGGTTTTCAGCTCACACTCAGAAAGACTCGTTTGGTACGGATAGGTGTTTAATTCCAAATATTGAGAAAGGGTTAACAGATATAACTTTTTGCGGTTTACTTTAAAGGATGAAAAGTGATTGCAATCACGCTTTCCAGTTATAGAGTTTTTAACATAATTTTTGAATTGCGCTTATAGTTGTATAACTCGCGTTTCCCCGTGGGCAGGTCTTCTAGCTTGCCGGGTTTAAAACCACGCTCTTTAAACCAGTGTGTTGTTTGTGTTGTTAAGACAAACAGTGCTGAAGCGTTACTTGTTTGCGCCTGCTGCTCAAGGTGCCGCAGTAGCTGCTCTGCATGACCAGCGTTACGATAATCAATGTGTGTGGCTAAGCAAGCCAGCTCACAGCTGCCGTTGTGGTTAAACATGGCGGCACAAGCCACAATCAATCCATCTCGTTCAATCACAATGTATTGTTCAACGTCGCGCTCGAGCTGCTCGCGCGCCCTCGGCACCAACGCGCCTTGTGCTTCGAGAGGTCGAATGAGTTGCTCCAATCCGAGCAGGTCATCGGGGGTGGCACGTCGCAGGCCGTCGTAGCCATCGGTTGTCACCATGGTGCCACAACCGTCGCGCGTGAAGAGCTCTCGAAATAAACAGCCGTCCAGCTCCGCATCGAGCAAGTGACTGCGCCTGACACCTCGTCGACAGGCGTCGGCGGCGCTTTCTAAGGCGACTTTCACAGGTTCGGCGAGTGCTTTACGGCGCTTGATAAATGCATCGCATTCTTGCGGGCTAATCTGTTGCATGGCAGAGCGAGCCAACGCGTTCATTTCGCGCTTGGGCAGCAGATGGATTAGCTTGTCAGCGCGAAGTGCTATCGCGACTTCTGTGGCTAAGTCTTCGTGGCGGAGGTTGAATAATTCACCGCTGGGTGAATAGCCCACAGGTGACAGCAACACCACGGCACCTCGGTCAAGTTGGGCGTGTATGGCAGCAGCATCTACCTTGCGCACTAAGCCGGTGTGCTGGAAGTCTACGCCGTCGTAAATGCCGTAGGGCTTGGCGGTTATGACATTGCCTGACACAACATTAGTACGAGCTGTTTGCATACCCAATACGCCAGCCGACAAGGCGGCCTCGACAGAGATACGTTCACGACCAATGACGCCTGTTAGCACGGGCAATACCTCTGCAGGTGTCACGCGGCGTCCGTTGTGGAAGCTCGACTCGATCTGCTCGGCTTGAAGGGCTTGCTCCAGCTGCACGCGGATTCCGTGCACCAGCACGATGCGCACACCCAGATGGTTAAGTAATGCCACATCGGCGAGCAAGGCATCACTGTGTTGATGCATGGCGACATCGGTAGCGGAAATCACCAAGGTCGCGTCTCGCATACTGCGGATGTACGGTGACGCCTGCCTAAACCAGTCGATGTTGTCGCCAAGGGGGTCGCTGCGCTTACCTTTACTGCTGCTCAATGTGTTTGCTCATCTGGGTTGCAAGGTGTTGAATTCAGTCATGTTCTACTAGGCTATCGTAAGATAGATCATGCAAGTAAAGTGCGCGTGCTGCTTGATCGCGCCAACTGGCAAGGTAGTTGCCATCAGTATAACAATCAGTAGCCAAGTGAATGAATCTGTGTAGCGAGTGTCAACTATTGCACGAGAAAAATAGTGACGGTGCTTTGGCTATCTTTAACCCTAACTCGAGTTGACGACATTATGGTGTTGTCAATCGCTACGTTCTTATTGGCGGTAGCGGCCTTTCAATTGGAGTATGCATGAGAAACTTTAAGCTGCACGTGCTCGCCGCGGCAGTCGTCATTACATCAATGGCTGTTGTGTCCACAGCAGTAAGGGCAGAAACCGCGCCTGATACACAGGCCAATTGGGCTGCAACAGTCAGTGCAGTAGCGGATTCCGTGGTCGCCATTCATTTGTCGCGACTGCGCGCATTCGACGACGATGAACAGACAAGCACCACGGCTACAGGCTTTGTAGTAGATGCCGAGCGCGGACTGTTGTTGACCAATCGACACGTGATTGGCGCTGGGCCTGTGCGTGCCACAGCTACTTTCCAAAACCAAGAACGCGTTGATTTGATTCCCGTCTATCGCGATCCTATTCATGATTTTGGCATTTTTCGCTACGACCCAAGCAAGCTGCGATTCGCTAAGCCAAGCGCGCTGAAGCTTAATCCAGAAGGCGCACGCCGCGGGTTGAACATCCGCGTGATTGGCAGTGACGGCGGTGAGCAGCTGTCGATTTTGGCTGGCACAATCGCACGCCTCGATAGAGATGCACCGCGTTACGGGCGATACGGGTTTTCTGACTACAATACTTTTTATTATCAGGCAGCGTCTGGTACTTCAGGCGGATCGTCTGGATCGCCGGTAGTAGACATCAATGGGGATGTGGTGGCATTAAATGCCGGCGCAAATTCGAAGACCGCCAGCAGTTTTTTCTTACCTTTGTGGCGTATTCAGCATGTGCTTGCACAGGTGCAAGCCGAACAGCCTGTGGTTCGTGGTGGTTTGCAGACGGTGTTTTCACATAAGCCGTATCGCACTGTGGCCCGCTTTGGTGTACCTGCTGAAGTGATAGCTCAGTCGCGTCAATCCGATGTGAACAACACGGGCATGTTGGTGGTTGGGCAGGTGTTCCCCAGTGGCGTTGCGGACGGCGGATTGCAAGTCGGTGACGTGTTGACACAGATTGACGGTAACGATGTGCACGAGTTTGTTTCCTTGGACGCAGTTTTAGATGCGCGAGTGGGTGAGCAGGTGCAGGTTGGTGCTTACCGTCAGGGCGAATTGGTACAGATGGAGATGACTGTCGCGGATATCAATGCCGGTATTCCCAAACAGATTCTCGAAGTGGGTGGTGGTTTGGTGCACGACATGACCTTGCATCAAGCACGCACCATGAACAAACCGCGCCGCGGTGTTGCCGTGGTAGATACCGGCTATATGTTCCGTCGAGGCAACATGCCCGACGACGCAATAATTGTGTCGATCAACGGCAAAGCGATCGAGCAGCTGGATGATTTTTTAGCGGTTTTGGCTGAGAGTCAGCATAACGAACAATGGTTGGTTCGCTATATAGCACCGGGCCGCGAGCACACCACGGATCTTTCGCGTATCAAAGTAGACCACCGTTGGTTTGAGGCTGAGCTGTGTGCTCGTCGAGACAATGAGTTGATGTGGCAATGCGAGAACGTTGCCGACAACGGAGAAGTTAAAGCTGAAGCAGATAACCTAGTGCCACCACCTCCGGCCACAGGTGATGCACTTCTCGATCGATTATCTCCACTTTTGGTGCGTGTTGACTTTGATCTGCCGCACCCTGTCAGTAATGTTTACGCAACCAATTTCCGTGGCACAGGTTTGCTGATAGACCCGCAAGAAGGCCTTGTTGCAGTTGACCGCAACACAGTGCCCGCGACTTTGGGCGATGCTCAGGTCACGCTTTTTGGCACCGAGCAGATGCCTGGCAAAGTGGTGTATCTAAATCCGCAACACAATATCGCATTTGTCAAGATTGACCCTAGTAGGCTTCCCCTGGATCGGCTCGAAGCGCCGCAGTTGCGCAGCGAGTCCGATGTCAGCAGCAATATCAAAACGTTGGTCGGTTTTGGAATGAGCGGGAATATCATCAAGCAACCCACAGGTTCGTCGGATTCAGAGACTCTGATTTTCGCGACGTCTAGTTGGCCTCGTTTTGTGCAGTCACCCATCGATGCCTACGCTTTGCTTAATCCACCGCGCTCCTTGGGTGGTGTTTTGACTGATGACAAGGGCTTGATCTACGCCTTTTGGACCAGCTTCGCTTTCCCTGATGGCAACGACATTAACGAAGGCGAGTGGGGCATGCCGGCGGATATTTTGCGCCAAGCACTGGAAGACTACCGCTCGGGTGATCAGCAGTATGCAATCGACGCCGCATTGAGTTATGTGCCGTTGTACGAAGCGCGCATGTTGGGCCTTTCAACCGAGCGAACAGCGGAACTTGCAAGTTTAGACGTGCGTCAGCGCCGTGCGCTTTACGTACGTGAAGTGCAAGAAGGGACCGATTTACAAGTCGGGGATGTATTGGTCGCCGTGGACGGGCAGGTGATTAACTCCTTACGCACATTGGAGATAGCCGTTCAAAAACCACAAGTTGTGTTGACTGTGTTGCGCGATGGTGAAGAGTTCAACATTGATTACCATACGGCTGCGTTATCGGCTAGCGGTGCGGAGCGAGTGGTGAGCTGGAACGGCGTCTACGTGCAAGAAGTTACACGAGAAGTGCAGCACAAGATGGTTTCGCCAGTTCCCGGTGTCTATATAAGCAGCATCGAGCCAGGCTCACCCACGTTGCAGGAAAGCCTCTATCCCAATCGCTTGATCACAGCTGTTGATGGTGTACCGGTGACTTCTTTAGACGAGTTTGTTGCGCAGCTCAAAGACAGCAAAGCCGGTGATACGGTGCGCCTCAGCACGCATTTGCTCAGCGATTACCAACAACTGGTCAGCGTCGATGTGCAGCCAGAGTTTTGGCCGAACTTTGAATTGAAGCGCGACGGCGCAGGCAATTGGTCTCGTAGTCGTTGGTAAGATGTTTCAGCTTCGCAGTTGTGCTTAAGCAACTGCGGGTTTTGATGGTGTCGACTCAGTAACAACAAACACCAAAGTAGGCTAACGCGCAATGCACCTTGGCTTTCACAGCAGCGGTGCGATTTCGTATTTTTCTGCCTAAGATCTTTCGCATGCAAGTGATATAATCCTTGCGGTATTTCAGCGAGTGACTCATGGACAACAGCTTTGATGTAGTGGTGGTTGGCGGCGGTATGGTGGGTGCCACCTTGGCGGCCTGTTTGGCGCAGGCTAATTTGCACGTGGCTATTGTGGAAGCTGCTGAACCTCCGGCGCCGCGTATGCAAAACTTCCCAGCGCTTCGAGTCAGCGCGCTCAGTATCGCGTCTCAGAACACTCTTCACAGCATTGGCGCTTGGTCGCTGCTGCAGGACGCGGGCATGTGTCCATACACCCGTATGCTGGTGTGGGAAGGCGAAGATGATCAAGGCACGTTGTTCGATAGTGCGGATATCGCCGAAACACACTTAGGCCATATCGTCGAAAACGACAAGATTCAGATCGCAGCCGTAGAGCGTTTCAAGGCGCTGGGTGGAACCTGGCTGTGCCCGCAAGAGCTAGAGAGTTTTCGACTCGGGTCGTCGGGCGCGGAGCTCACTTTGACCGACGGCAAACAACTGAGCACAGCATTGTTAGTTGCAGCTGACGGGGGGCGCTCGAAAGTACGCGAAATGGCAAATATCCCCAGCGAAGTTAAACGCTACGATCAACACGCGCTAGTGGCAACGGTTCGCACGAACTTGCCGCAACAAGACATCACTTGGCAGCGTTTTGTGCCCAGTGGACCGCAAGCGATGTTGCCACTGGAAGGGCATCATGCCTCTATTGTTTGGTACAACAGTCCCGAAGAAATTCAGCGACTCAAAGCACTCGATGATGCCGCCTTTCTCGAAGAGTTATTGCACACTTTTCCTGATCGTTTGGGAGGCATAGAAGAAATCTTGGAACGTGGGAGTTTCCCGCTAGTTATGTCGCATGCCAGAGAGTATGTCAAGCCAGGCTTGGCGCTAGTGGGTGACGCTGCACACTCTATCCATCCATTGGCTGGACAGGGTGTTAATATCGGTTTGCTTGATGCAGCGGCTTTAGCTGAAGTCATATTTGATGCGCAGCGTGCGGGACGTGCTATTGGCTCCGCGTCAGTGCTAGGGCGTTACCAGCGCTGGAGACGTGGTGATAATGCGATCATGTTGCAAGCCATGGACAGCATTCAGCAGGTGTTTTCTTGGGATCAGTCTGAGGTTGCGGCACTAAGGCGTGGCGCTTTGGGGTTGGCGGATCAGCTTGGTCCTGCTAAAGCAATGGTGTCGCGCTATGCGATGGGCTTGCAAGGTGATTTGCCCAAGCTAGCTCGAGGTGCGTCGTTACTTTGAATGGGGCCTTAGCTGTGTTGCAAGGTGCGTGCACAAGTTGCGCTGAGTCCTTGCTGATTTAATGTTAGCGATTTCCGCAAACAACTGGAGATAGTACTTTGCGCAGAATACTAATATTTGGAAACTCAGGCTCTGGTAAATCTACGCTCGCTAAAAAAATAACGGCTTCGCATGGCTTGGCGCATTTAGACCTCGATACTTTAGCTTGGCAGCCTAAGGTACCGCCGCAGCGAAAGTCTTTAGAAACTTCTAAGGTGGATATACTTGCGTTTGTTCGGGCAAATAGCGGTTGGGTTATTGAGGGTTGTTACGCGGATTTGTTAGAGCTGGCGCTGCCGTTTTCTAGCGAGATTGTTTTTTTAAATCTGTCCGTGGAAGATTGCATCAAAAATGCCCGTAGCCGAGCTTGGGAGCCACACAAGTATCAGAGCAAACAAGCACAGGATGATAACCTCGATATGCTACTGCACTGGATATCGCAGTATTCTGTGCGGGATGATGAATTCTCTCAGGCTGCACACAACAAAATATATGCGCAGTTTGCAGGTAAAAAGAGCATGTTACTGCGCAATCAAGAATGAAGAAGTGCTGAGTAGCCATCAGTTTAACCGTGTAATTAAAACGGTCGACTTCGCTGTTACTTTGCAACGCTAGCAACAGCTGCTCGTGCGCTCTTTGCACAGCGAAGCTAATTTCGCATTAGCCTTCACCAGTTTTACATCGCCACAAAAAAGGAGAGTAAAAACTCTCCTTTAGTGATCGGTCTGTTGCTCTGTGCAAACACGATGAAAGCTAGCCCAAATCGTCAGACTCATCTGTTACCACTTGGCCTGTGATGCGGCGCCAAATAATGGCACCCGCCAATCCAAAGCCAAAAAACAAACTCAACAAGGCCAGTGCCAGCCATTGTATTGAATTGTTTTCGCCTGCTGCTACCCATCCTTCTTGTACAAATAGGTAAGAGATGGCGGCAAACAGGATGGCGACTATGGTTGTGCCCAGCATGCCGAAGGTTTTCCAGCTAGCGATAAGCAGCGAAAGAATCGCGAGTGCTGTGATGATGCCTGCGAGAACTACCCATGCATCGGTGGGGTTGGGGTGGCCGACGATCCAGTGATAGACGGACTTACCCGTAGGGTTGTAGGTACCAAAGACGACCGCTGCTGAAACCAGCACACGGATCAGTAGGGCGAGCAAGGGAGATTTGTTCATGCATTAACTCTGTTCGTGTGAAGAAGCCACAAGGATGCTGTGGCTAGATGCTGCAAAGTTTAGTCGACTTTGTCTGGCAATTGGGGTTGGCTGCTCCGCGAGCTGAAAAAGCCCGCTGGCGTGAGCAGGCGCATTTGTCTTAGTGCGTGCTGAGGAATTTCACTAGTCCAGCCGTTGAGCTGTCTTTCCCCTCTACCGATTGCTGGCCGAGTACCATGGGTAGTAACTGAGTAGCGAGCTCTTTTCCCAGCTCTACGCCCCATTGATCAAACGGGTTGATGTCCCATATGGCGCCTTCGACAAACACACGGTGCTCGTACAGGGCGATCAATTTGCCCAGCATATGAGGGGTCAGTTGATCATAGGCAATAGTGAGAGAAGGGCGGTTGCCAGGGAACACTTTGTGAGGCGCGAGAGCATCTATGTCGGCTTCACTTTTGCCTTGCAGCGCATCGCGCGCTTCTTCGCTTGTGCGTCCGTTCATCAGAGCCTCTGATTGTGCAAGGCAATTTGCAATCAACAGAGACTGATGTTGTTGCAGCTCCGGCTCGTGGCTTTTGGCAGCGATAAGAAATTCACAAGGTATTACCGTGGTGCCTTGGTGAATGAGTTGATAAAACGCGTGCTGGCCGTTGGTGCCTGGTTCGCCCCATACGACAGGCCCAGTATCTGTCGTCACCGGCTCGCCGTCACGTGTGACGCGTTTGCCATTAGATTCCATGTCTAGCTGTTGCAAATAGGCAGGGAAGCGAGCCAAACGTTGGTCGTATGGCAGCACCGCTCGGGAGCTAAACCCGAGCACGTTGCGGTTCCAAACGCCCAGTAAGGCCATCAAAACCGGCGCATTTTCCATCAAGGGCGCGCTGCGGAAATGCTCATCCATGCTGTGTGCGCCGGCAAGAAACTGATCGAAGTTGTCTGGGCCGGCAGCGATCATGACGGGTAAGCCAATTGCGCTCCAAACGGAATAGCGTCCTCCGACCCAATCCCAAAAGCCAAACACGCGTGAAGCGTCGATGCCAAACGCACCTACCTTATCAAGAGCAGTGGATACGGCTGCAAAGTGTTGGCCAGCGTTGCTTTCACCCACCTGCTCGGCCACCCAGTCACGGGCAGTGTGCGCGTTGGTCATGGTTTCAATCGTGGTGAAAGTTTTGGAAGCGATGATAAAAAGCGTGGTGTCGGCGTTGAGGTGCTTGAGTGTGTCGATAATGTGCGCGCTGTCGACATTGGATACGTAGTGTAATTTGGGGCCGTCGCAATACGGGGCCAGTGCTCCGGTGACCATCACCGGGCCCAAATCGGAACCGCCGATACCAATGTTGACCACGTCAGTGAATGACGCGCCCGAGCTACTGGTGTATTCACCGTTGCGAACGGCGTTGGCGAAGCCACGCAATTTCGCCAGCTCGGCGTGCACTAGCTCGCCGGTTTCGCTACCGCTCGCACGCGCATCTCCTGTTTTGGGGTCGCGCAGTGCGGTATGCAGAACAGCCCGGCCTTCGGTATTGTTGAACAACTCCCCGCTGAACATACTGTCGCGCTTGGCTTCAACACCCGCGGCCTGTGCTAGCTCGTGCAGTAGCTGCATGGCTTTGCTGTCTACTCGTTGCTTGGAGTAGTCCAGCAAAATGCCTTCCGCCTGTACAGAAAACGATTGCGCGCGCTGAGGATCTTTCGAAAATAGGCTACGCAAGTGGGTGTTTTCTAGGCTTTTTGCGTGCGCCTGAAGAACTTGCCAGTGGGTGGTGAGGTTGCTCATTAGTCGAATCCTTTACAGCTCTTAAAATTGGGTGCTTACGGGGTCAGCGCCGCTTAGTCAGGCTTTTTGCTTTGCACTAGGCTAGATTCGGCATTTTAAATGTGCCGCGGCAGCTAGTGCTACTCGTAAAAGTCTAGTTTATCGGTACTTTTTAGTGTCTTCTCACGGCAGCGAGATGCCTTCGTTTTGTAGCAATGTCACCAGTCGCATCAAAGGCAAGCCGATAAGGGTGGTTGGGTCCTGTCCCTCAAATCGTTCAAAAAGCGTAATACCCAGTCCCTCTGATTTAAAGCTTCCCGCGCAATCGAGTGGCTTTTCTTTCCAGACGTAGCGCTCGATTTGCAAATTGCTCAACGGTCGAAATACCACATCAAAGGTTTCCACAGCGATTTGCTCGTGGCCAGTTTTGGCGTTTAGCAGCGACAATCCGGTGTAAAAAGTCACGCGTTTGCCCGATAATTGCGTCAGTTGCTTCACGGCGGTTTCGATGTTTCCTGGTTTTCCGAGAATTTGACCGTCAATTTCGGCGACCTGATCGGAGCCAATAATTAAAGATGTGCCGTGCCGAGACTCCAAACTGCGCGCTTTAGTTTTGGATAGTCGATAGACCAGATCTTCTGCTTTTTCGTCCTTGTGAGCCTTCTCATCGCAGTGTGGCGTGGCCATTTTGAAGGTTATGCCCAATCGGCTTAACAAAGCCGCACGGTGAGGTGAGGTTGAAGCCAGTAAAATTGGGTGGTTTATTTCCATTGTTTTTACACTCCTAAGTGTTCAGTATTAGCATCTATTTTGACACACCAGAATCACGCCAATATAATTGACAGGTTTTATGGCACAGCAAATCCCAACTCAGTTTGATCCCGTTGCCTTGTGCAGACGTACCGAAGGTGGTGCGGCGGCATTTGTGGGCGAAATAGAGATCGACCAGTTCGAGCGTCTTGGCGGAGCATTGAGTGAACCGGCGGGACCGGTGATGGTCAATTTACGCTTTCAGCGGCTCGAATCCGGTCGCCCTGCAGCACATGGTAGCTTGAAGGCTAACTTGCCGCTGACTTGTCAGCGTTGCCTGCAGACTTGCTGGACTGAAGTTGAGGTGGAGTTTAACTGTTGCTTTGCCAGTAGCGAAGCTGTGGCAGAGCGCATGCCCGATGATTTGGATGTGCTGATGATGGACGAGAAGGGCAAGGTGAGCTTGTCGGACTTGTTCGAAGACGAATTGCTGTTGGCGCTGCCGATTTTTCCGAAACATGAGGAAAACGGCTGCGCTGGCGATATTGCTGAGCGTTTGCAGGCTTTAGCTGTAACGGAGGAAACTCCAGAAGCAGCCGAAGAGCCCACACGTAAGGCTTTTGCTGGTCTAGGCCAGTTGCTAGACAAAAACAAACAGAAACCAGACGACAGTCACTGAACCTGAGTGTTCGACTGTTGTTTTATTAATTTTACGGAGAAATTTCCATGGCAGTTCAGAAGAGTAAAGTATCACGTTCACGTCGTGGCATGCGTCGCTCACACGATTCATTGTCAGGCCCAACCTTGTCAACCGATCCAACCACCGGCGAATTGCATCGTCGCCACCACGTATCAGCTGAAGGCTACTACCGTGGCAAGCAGGTTGTGGATCAGGCTGAAGAGACTGAAGAAGACGAAGATTAGTCGTCGGCGCCTCGTGTGCGTCTACAATGACGTGAGTCGACCTGCAATATCGCGGGTCGTCCCTCATAATATAATGGAGACCTCTCTGTGACTGCTGTGACCTTATCCGTCGACGCGATGGGTGGTGATAGAGGCGTAGCCAACGTGGTCGCTTCCTCCTTAGCAGCACTGGAACGTCACCCCGAGCTCTCGGTGGTGTTGGTAGGTGACGAGCAACTGGTCAAACAAACGCTCGACTCTTGTGGTGGTGCCGACCATGCTCGGGTGCGGGTGCAGCACGCGTCTCAAGTTGTTGCCATGGACGAATCAGCGGCTTCCGCAGTTCGTGGCAAAAAAGACTCCTCCATGCGTGTGGCAATCAATCTGGTCAAATCCGGCGAAGCACATGCGTGTATAAGCGCGGGCAACACCGGTGCATTGCTGGCCACCGCCAAGTTTGTACTCAAAACACTCCCAGGCATCGACAGGCCAGCGCTTTGCAGCGCTATCCCAGGCGAGAATAGCCGAGCCTATATGCTCGATCTCGGCGCGAACCTAGAGAGCTCTGCGCAAAATCTCTATCAATTTGCGCTCATGGGCAGTGAGTTGGTCAAGGCCGTGCACGGTACAGCTGCTCCACGGATCGGGCTCTTAAATGTCGGCTCAGAAGACATGAAAGGCGTCGAAGAAGTGCGAGAAGCAAGTAAGCTACTGGCAGCGAGTTCTCTGAACTACCACGGATTCATTGAAGGCGATCAGATCTATAAAAGCGTCGTTGATGTGGTTGTCTGTGATGGTTTTGTTGGCAACGTATCGTTGAAGTCCTCTGAAGGTGTCGCACGATTTGTAACGCAAGCACTGAAGGCGGAGTTCAAAGGGAGTTTGTGGGGCAAAATTTCTGCCTTAGTTGCGATGCCGGTTTTAAAGGCGTTCGCCAGCAGGGTAAATCCCGATCGCTACAACGGCGCAAGCATGCTAGGTTTAAACGGTGTCGTCGTGAAAAGCCACGGTGGTGCCAACGAGTTTGCCTTTGGCAACGCAATTGATCTCGCTGTGGTGGAAGGGGTGAAAAATGTGCCCGCCAAAATCGCCAAGCAATTAGCCGATAACTCTAGCGCGGAGACCGCATGACCTACGCCCGTATCGCAGGCACTGGATCTTATCTACCTGAAAAGATAATGACCAACGAAGAACTGTCCACCCTAGTGGATACGAGCGATGCTTGGATTCGAGAACGTTCGGGTATAGGTCAACGCCATATCGCTGCAGAGGGCGAGACAACTGTTGATCTAGCAGAGCACGCGGCTCGCCGAGCAATAGAAGCTGCCGGCTGCAAAGCCGAAGATATCGATTTGATCGTGATGGCAACCACCACACCCGATCAAATATTTCCAAGCTCTGCCTGCTTATTGCAAGCTCGGTTGGGCAATGTGGGTTGCCCTGCTTTTGATGTGCAGGCTGTCTGCAGCGGATTTGTTTATGCGCTAAGTGTGGCAGACCAATACGTGCGCAGCGGTACCGCAAAGCGTGCATTAGTGATTGGTGCTGAAACTTTCACCCGAATCCTCAACTGGGAAGACCGCACCACCTGTGTGCTTTTTGGTGACGGTGCCGGTGCGGTGGTGCTTGAAGCAAGTGAAGAGCAAGGCATTTTGTCGACGCACTTACATGCCGATGGCCGCTATTCAGAGTGTTTGCATGTGCCGCCCGGTGTGTCGCAGGGCTATCAAGCTGTGCTAGAAGGTCGTGCCTGGGTCGAAATGAAGGGCAGCGAAGTGTTTCGCATGGCTGTTGCCAAAATGGGCGAGGTTGTTACAGAAGCGCTAGCTGCCAACAATCTGGCTGGGGAAGATCTAGATTGGTTGATTCCACATCAGGCCAATATCCGCATCATCAAGGCGACTGCGCGCAAATTGCACATGAGCATGGACAAAGTTGTGCTGACAGTCGAACAGCACGGCAATACGTCTGCCGCGTCTATCCCGTTGGCACTCGATGCCGCTGTTAGAGATGGGCGAGTGCAGCGAGGGCAGCTGCTTATGTTAGAGGCATTTGGCGGTGGTTTTACTTGGGGATCGGCGCTACTACGCTATTAGCGTCAGTGGCTTTCTCTCTGCATAATTCGCCTCCAAAAGGCTGTTCTCGTGAGTGAAAAAGACAAGCCCGCAAATGAATTGATTGGCGAGACAACGCAGTCACAGGCCGATGTTTTTGACGCGAAAGAATTTCTGCGTAACCTGACCACCCGGCCGGGTGTCTACCGCATGAAAAATGCCGCTGGCGATATTATCTACGTCGGCAAGGCAAGCAACTTACGCAATCGTCTCTCCAGTTATTTCCAAAAGAACGTCGACAGCCGTAAAACACGCAACTTGGTCTCGCACATAGCCGATGTTGAAACGACCGTCACCCGCAGTGAAACCGAAGCGCTGATTTTAGAAAATCAACTGATCAAAGCGCACATGCCGCGTTATAACATTTTGCTGCGTGACGACAAAAGCTACCCGTATGTGTTTATGTCGACTGAGCAAGAGTATCCACGTTTGTCTTATCATCGTGGTGCGCGTAAGCAGAAGGGTGCTTATTTTGGTCCTTACCCCAACGGTTATGCTGTTCGAAAGACGCTTAACTTCGTGCAAAAATTGTTTCTGGTTCGTCAATGCGAAGATAGCTATTTTCGCAATCGATCTAGGCCGTGCTTGCAATATCAAATCAAGCGCTGCAGTGGGCCTTGTGTTGGCATCATCAGCACCGACGACTACGGCCACGATGTGGAAATGACGCGCCGTGTTTTAGCGGGCGAAAACAAGCAGGTGATGGAAGATTTAATAGCGCAAATGCAGCAGGCCGCAGAGGATCAAGCCTACGAGCGCGCGGCGACTTTGCGTGATCGAATCTCTGACCTTAAACACCTCACCGATCAGCAGTTTGTGGCAGGAACCGGAGGGCAAGCAGATATTGTTGCCTGTGCCGTAAGCGGTGGGCAAAGCTGTGTACAGGTTTTTTATGTTCGTAACGGTCTGAATCTCGGCAACACAGCGTTTTATCCCAGCATGCCAGCTGACATGCCACCAGAAGAAGTGCTCTACAGCTTTGTAACGCAATACTATTTTTCTCAAGAATTGCCGCAGCGCATTATTCTCAGCCATGCGATAGAGGATCAAGCGCTTTTGGCGCAAGCATTTAGTGAGCGTGCGGGGCGCAAAGTGGTGTTGAACCACAATGTACGTGGCGAGCGTGCGCGCTGGCTAGAGATGGCTGCCAGTAATGCTGATATATCGCTCAAGCAGCGGCTGGCATCGCGTGCAGGGCAGGCGCGCCGTCTCGATGAGTTGCGCCAGCTATTAGAGATGGAAGATCCGCCGGGGCGTATTGAGTGTTTTGATATCAGCCATACACAAGGTGAGTTGACGGTAGCCTCGTGCGTAGTTTTTAACGCTGAAGGCCCGTTGAAATCAGACTACCGTCGCTTTGATATCAAGGACATCACACCAGGCGATGATTACGCAGCGATGCGCCAAGCGTTACAGCGGCGATATACCCGCACCCTGAAAGAGGGCAAAGCACTGCCAGATTTATTACTTGTTGATGGTGGAGCGGGTCAAGTGGGCGTGGCACGTGAGGTTTTGGCTGAGCTGCAGCTGACAGACACCGTGCGATTGGTTGGTGTGGCTAAAGGGCCAGAGCGGCGACCAGGTGAAGAAACCCTCATCTTGACCGGAGCCCATCCCAGCGAGCGCCATCTAGGTAGCGATTCGCTAGCGCTGCATCTGATACAGCATGTGCGTGATGAGGCGCATCGCTTTGCCATTGCAGGCCATCGCGCCAAGCGCGGTAAGGCTCGCAGGCGCTCTGCACTTGAAGATGTGCCCGGTTTGGGCCCAAAAAGAAGACAGGCTTTGTTGACCCACTTCGGTGGCATACAACAGCTAAAAAAAGCCAGTGCAGCAGAGATTGCCCGTGTGCCAGGGATCAGTGTTGCGCTCGGTCAAAGTGTCTACGATCGCTTTCACGAGCAGTAGTCGAGTTTTCGGCTATTTAGCGGCTGTCGCATCGGCAGTAATGCAGTTAGAATGACGGATTACCTGCACAATGGATAATATTTTGCTGCGAGGCTGCGCAGCAAGGTATGCGACAGAGGCTGTCACATCTACGCTATGAATATTCCAACGCTTTTGACTTGGCTGCGCATCGGTTTATTGCCCGTGATTGCCGCCATATTTTATCTTGACGAGCCTTGGGCGAGGCCGCTCTGTGCCGCTATTTTTATAGTGGCAGGTATCACTGATTGGCTCGACGGATATCTTGCGCGGCGTATGTCACTAGAGTCGCGTTTTGGTGCCTTCCTAGATCCCGTTGCAGACAAGCTGATGGTGATGGTCGCGCTGGTGTTAATGGTGGAGAGTGCGCAGAGCTGGGTAGTCACTCTGCCAGCTATCGTGATCATCGGACGTGAGATCACCATATCCGCACTGCGCGAGTGGATGGCTGAAATTGGTCAGCGAGCGCACGTCGCTGTGAGCAGCCTCGGCAAAATCAAAACCACAATGCAAATTGTTGCTTTAGTGGTGCTGCTGTACAAGCAAAAGCTATTTGGCATCGATCTACAGCCAATTGGCTTGGTCTGTTTGTACATTGCAGCCGTATTGACGATCTGGAGCATGGTGCAATATTTGGTTGCCGCCATGAAAATAGATGTTGACAGCTAAGCCGCTTCTGCTGATAATACCCTGATTGATGCGGGAATAGCTCAGTTGGTAGAGCACAACCTTGCCAAGGTTGGGGTCGCGAGTTCGAGTCTCGTTTCCCGCTCCAAATTTCGAAAAACGGCCTGTCGGTTTAACCGCGGGCCGTTTTTTTTGCGTTTTTTTTGTGCGCTTTTTTTCGTATGGCTACTCTGGTGGTAGCCAATGGGTTGTTGTGGTCAATAAGCCGCCAGTATGCGCGCACGCTATTCGGTTAGTGCAACATGTGTTTATCTGAAAATACTCAGCATAGCGCGCATGCAATTAGGCTAGGCCAATGATCGCTTAGCGTAGGGCGCCTAGCCAGGTGTGTTTGAGCGATTCCCCGTATTTGAAAACCGTTTTAATCGATTGCCGCAAACAAAAGTGGCGCTGCAGGGGCTCTCGTTGGTGCATTGTTTTTTGCACGCCGCATTGCATCAGGTAAGAGGAAAAACTCTCCTGCTTCGTGGCCGGCAAACTTGATCGGTGCGTACTGAGGGTCCTGTTCCACATTGAGTTTATTTGTCGCGACTTTCATGCGTTTTTGTACTTCTCGATAGAGGCTGTAGCCATCCAAAATACTGTCGTTCTTACGCAGCGAATCGAGAAATGCCTCAGCAAACACGGAGTGTTGACCGCCGCCACCATCAAGAACAGGTTTCAGTCCACCCGACGTTAGAACAGTGCGCGCTCGGGTCTTAAGCATCGTTTTATACCAGTCTTTGTGTTGCTCACTAGTCCAGCCAGTGTCGAGTCGTGCCACTGCGCTTCTTGTCAGGGCCAGTGAGTAACAGGAATCAACCACCGCTAACACGTGGCGCACGTTCATCACATTGAGAATATCAGTGATCGCGACGTTTGATATCCAGTTGGTGCTGCTATCCGTTTCGGAGTCTACGGGAAGCCAGTAGCCACGTTGGTTAGCCTTGTCGAGTTCGCCGTGACCAGCGTAATAGATGAGTAGGTTGTCTTCTTCTGTCAAAGTTTCTCTGAGCGTGTTTAGCGCTGATAATATCTCGTAGCGTGTAGCATCTACCAAAAGTGTTGTCTCGAAGCCGTACTGTTGCTCTAGTACTTCTGCAACAGCCTTGGCGTCGGTGACGGCAGACTTTAAATTTGTCATATACTGATAGCGATTGTTACCAATCACCAGAGCATAGTAAGAGCCAAAATTTATATCACCTATCGCATTTTGTTTCTTTTGTTTGGGAGGTTGGTTATCAACTTTGCTTGCTGATGCAGCGATCATATTAAAATCTAAGGCGGTTCGATTGCCAAGCTTGTCAACGGCAACCATCGACACTTGATCTTCGATACTCTCTACTTTCCAGTCAGCGGTAAATATTCCGTTTTCATCTAAGTTTTGCTTTGCACCATTGATCGTAAAAGTAAGAAGTGGTTGTTCAGAGTCAACTTTTCCGATGACCTGAACTGACGGAACATTCGAGCGCAGCAAAATACTCGGACTGGACCTAGTGAGTGTCAGCGGCGGCTCAATGATTTCGATCGATGGGCCGGTTGTATTTGCGGCTACGATAGCTTCGTTATTTTGTTGACTACTTAGACCTGCTTGTCGTTCGGTTACTTGTTGTTCCAAAGTTGTAATACGAGTTTGTTGTGCTCTTAATTGCTCTTCGTTGTCAGTCAATTGTGCTTTGAGGTTGTTGGTTTCGTCATCTGAAGCGGAGAGAGCGGCAAGTTGAACGGACATGAGCTCCTCTGCGAGCCTGGCTTGCTCTTTTTGTCCTCCATCTAGTTGTGACTTCAACGAAGTAATAGTGTTTTTATCTCGATCGTTTGAAGCGAGAAGTTGATTTATTTGTTCTTGACTAGATAACTGCTCGGTACTGAGTTTGTCGGTAAGCCTAGCAACTTCAGCCTGTTGTTGGCCGAGCTGAGTTTGTATTGATTCTAGGCTGACTGCCCGCGCTGCCATATTGTCAGCACGAGATTTCTCGTTGCTTGTTAAGCTGATTTCAAGCTCAGCGACTCTATTTCGTTGACGCAATAGCTCGGCACGTGTGGTTGCCAATGTCAGGACTAGATTGCCTTGCGCCTCTTCGGTTGTCGACTGCTTCGCTAATAACTGCTCAGCTTCTGCGTATTTTTTTTGCTGCTCTGTCAATGCTGTTTTTGCAGAGGCTAGCTGCTGGTTTGTCGCGTTGAGTTTTTCATCAAGCTCAAACTGAGACAGCGAAGAGTTAGCGAGAGATTCCGAAAGTCGCAGTTGTTCAGCTTGCGCTGTTTTAAGTTGGCGGCCTAAATCTATTTCTCGTTGGCGCAGTGCATTAATTTCATCCGAATTGTCAGCTGCACTTAGAGCTTGTGCGCGTTCTAATGCTTGAACGGCAACCGACTCATTTCGTTTTGTGAGTTGACTCTTCAGGCTCTCTATATCTAGTTGTTTCTGTTTATAACCGTTTCGCGATTGCGTCAGAAGAGCCTTTTGCTCAGCTAGCTCAGTTTTAAGTCGGGCGACTTCTTCCGTTAGGAGTTTTTGATCAACTACCGCTTGTTCACGTTTTACCTTTTCAAGAGAGGAAACGTATTCCACTGTGCCATCGGTCAATCCAGAAGCGGTTCTGTACCAATTCATGGCTTGGCTTAAATCTTGTTCAACGCCCAGTCCGGCCTCGTATAAATACCCAAGGTTAATCGCTGCGCGAGAATTGCCCTGATCAGCGGCTTTCTGGTACCACTGACTAGCAATACCGTAGTCTGCTTGAATACCAAGCCCTTTTTCGTAGATCTCGCCAACGTAGGTCTGTGCTTCAGCGTCACCTTCCTGAGCACGTGGCAACCAAATTTTTAGAGCCGTTGCATAATTTGCTCGGTCATAGGCGACATACTCGCCACCGCGAATCTCACAGTCGGACACCGTTGTTTTTATCGGCCGACGAGGCGTTAGATAACTACGTCGAGCACCAAGTTGCCTTACTTGTCCTGGAAGCAAGCAATCCGTCACCACCAAACGATCGGCATCACGGTTGTTAGCAAAGTCTGGAGTACGAGGAGGAGGCGTAGAAGCGCAGCCAACAACAAAGACCGATAGTGCTACTGCTCCGGCAACACATATTTTATGGGCTAATCGGGTTGGCGTGGTGTGCTGTTTGTTCATACGACTGTTCTCCTCGTATTACTTTTACTCTGCGTGTTAGGTTATCGTCAAAAAACGTACTGCATGAAGTTTGACATCATCAGCCCAAGTTTCTAGATGTTGCGTTGGCGAAAATAGTATTGGCAACTAGCCGTAGAGCCGCATACTGTGAAATGCAATCTTCTGCTTACACACGCAGGCCAGTATCGTAATCCATAACTCATCTGACACCATACAGCCAAATGCGGCTAATGGAAGCCTGCATACCTAATCTAATGCTAAAAATTTGTCATTTTAAAAAGAACGATATGAACAAACCACACGGCGTAGGTGAATTTAATGTGCAGTATTCAAGTAGTACTTTCTTTTGTTGGGTATCAGAGATGTATTAACTAGTGTCCCCTAGGATATGCTGTAATAGTCAGTTTTTTTATGTGTGTTTTTTTGTGCTTTTGTTCAAACTCAGCTCGACGGGTAGTCGACCCCTTCATGAAGCAGCGGCGAAGCTTATGGTGTAGATTTGGATTTTGCTCACTAAACTATCTCAGCTTCTCAACTAATCGTTGAGAAAAGTTGAGTAAAAATCGTCTTAGCTAGGTTCTTAGGCGCTATTCAAAATTCACGACATATACCCTATCAATGGGGTAGGTTACTCTCTCTCTTTCGGATACTCTTGTGGGATATATATTCAGGTAAATAGAGAAAACTTGTTTGTTACTCAACAACATAAAATAGGCCGATGGTGTTTGCCTTTAGAGTCGTCGAACGTTCGGTTAATGATTTTGGCTTTCTCTGGGCGGCTGGTCTTTTATGCTATAGCGCTGTCTTTTTTAGCCAGCATTGTTGCCGGCTGCGCACTGACTCGTGCTCCGGTTCTACCTAATAACAGCACTATTGATACACCTGACTTTGTACATAGAATCATTGAACATGGTGAAACAGGCTCAGTGCTGCATGTTTATATCGAAGGTGATGGCCGCCCTTGGCTGAGTAGACGTATGGTCGCCGCTGACCCCACACCGCGTCGTGCAATGATGCTTAAATTAATGGAAATGGACAGTAACCAGAGCCTTTATCTTGGCAGACCTTGCTATTTTCAAACACGGGACAAGAACTGCAACCCTTTGTGGTGGACTCAGCTTCGCTATAGCAAAAGAGTTGTGGATAGCATGAATGCTGCACTTGATCGGCATCTTTCTGTCGGTCAGCAGGTTGTTTTATTGGGTCATAGTGGAGGTGGGGCGCTTGCCGTGTTGATGGCGGAAACACGCAATGATGTGATCGCACTTGTCACTCTGGCCGGTAATCTCGATATTGATGCTTGGGTGAAAAAGCATGACTACAGTGCTTTGCGGGGGTCACTTAACCCAGCGAATTCGCGGCCTCTCAATAAAGAAATTAGACAGTTTCATTTTTTGGGTGCTCGAGATTCGAATATCACTAGAGAGATGATTGAGCCAGTTGTCCGACGCCAAACGGGCGCCCAACTAACCATGCTTGAAGGCTTGGATCACACATGCTGCTGGGAAAAAGAATGGCCCAACATACTTCGTAAGATACCTAGATAAGATATCGAGATACAGAAAAAACTCCTCGTTCGTTATTGGTGTTATTTAAGCAAATGTGATTTCTCAAAAAATATCTGTCATATATTTATCAGTTTAAGTTTGAAAAATAGTTCATATAAAATTTGATCTGCTTTGCCTATCGACAGTAACACCATGATATGCGAAGGTTGATCATCGCTAAAGTAAAAACAGCAGAGTTTCTAAAGGCGGTTTCTCAATTTGGTCGATGTATATGAGATTGAGATTCTTTGAGTGCTGACTGGCTATTTAAAATGCAAGCTCTGTAGCAGTAGGGATTTGCACATGCTAGGTCCCGCAGAGTATGAAGAGAGGTTTCGGTCTTAGTGAACTTGATCTTCGGATGTGTAAACAACTTCGTTGGCGCAGTGAAACTTCGCGGGAATCTTCGAAATGCTGTCACGGATGATGCAAAACGCTCGATAGTAAAAAATATCGTAAAACGGTCGTGCAAACTAAACAACACGGGATGGATAAATCATGCGTAACAAGCAAGCTCGCACCGGAAGAATGGTTAACAAATCTTTATTCACTATTGGTCTTGGGCTGTTTTGTGCTGTGGAGCTACAAGCCGAAGGGTTAGACCAGTTAGGCGTTGTACTCAATGGTTCACAAGATTCGGCGGCAGATGCGATTCAAGGGGTGGATGTTGGTGGTGTCAGGCCAATTATTGGTGATGTCGCTGGTAAAGGGCTGTGCCAAAGTATTGCCACAGGGACTAATCAATCAGGTGTAGATGCCGTTGCGCTTGGCGCAACCGCAGAGCTTGGTTCGCGATGTGCTGAGCTTGTACAGGCCGCAGATGGCCAGTTGAATTTGGGCGCCCCAGACTTAGGTATAGCAGGCGAGGCAATAGCTACCGCACTGCAGCAAGTTGTTCCCGAAGAAGCCGAAGTCATGGGGTCGGGGTCAACGGACACCATGCACGATCAAATGAACAATGTTGAGAGCCGGCTGCAGATAGTGCGCACGGGAATATCGACTCTTCCAATAGCAGGTCTCCACTTTGGTGTGCCGGGTATGACCGGAGGTGCAGCGGGCGATGACTTTAGTCGTTTTGGCTTTTTCATCAACGGCGACTACAACACGGGTGATAAAGACACCACATTTAACGAAGACGGTTTTGAATTTGACTCCTATGGTGTGACAACTGGTGTGGACTATCGATTCAATGATCAGATGATTGCTGGTGTAGCGCTCGGATACTCTAGCTCAGAAGTAGATATTGACAGCAATTTTGGCTCAACCGATACCGAGGGAAATAACATCACCGCATACGGTACTTATTTCACCGACACGTTCTATGTTGACGCTAGTCTCACGAGTGGATCATACGAATACAAAGGTGTGCGTAATATAGATTATGGCAACGGAGCTGCCGCTGTGAAACGCACGCTCGCCAGTGATACGGATGGCAGTCAAATATCGTGGAGTCTTGGTGCGGGTATCAACTCGAGCATAGACAACAAAAATTTCAACTATTACGGACGCTTGGAAGGGGTCAAGGTTGATATTGATGGTTACCAGGAGACAGTCACCGCTGCCAACTCGACGCTCGCTAATGGTTCCTTGAACAACGATTGGGCTATGCGAGTAGACAGCCAAGATATAAAATCTCTTAAAGCGATCGCAGGTGCGCAGGTGTCAGCGGCCATCAGCAACAATGCCGGTGTGGTACAGCCTTACGCCAGTCTAGAGCTTCATCATGAGTTTGAGAGTGATGCGCGCAACATCACAGCTTATTACCTTAATGATCCCTTCTTTGCCAGTGGTGATAGAACCTATGCTGTAAATCTCTCGAGTGATAAAGCCGACGAGAATTTCTTTTTGCTCGGTTTGGGTGCAACACTGGTGCAGGTTGGCGGTAAACAGTTTTTTGTCAATTACGACACGCTGCTTGGCTTGGATGACGTCAGCAGCCATAAATTGACCTTCGGTCTGCGTCTGGAGCTATAAGTTACAGCGGGCGCGATTGCCAAGCGGCTCAAGGTCGCTTAATGCTATGTAACGTGCTCACACAATGAGGTTGCGCATACAGTGAAAGTTTCATGCGCAGTGTCTTGAGTTCTGCGGGTATAGTGGAATCGCTTGCGCAAATACAGATGTATTCAGTTGAAAGTTTAGGTGGCAAAAATAGCCCACAAAAAAGCGTACTTAAAGGGCAGAAGCTTGGTCTTTATTCAGTTGGCATGGCGTTAATTGTACCTACTGCCTCCAGTGCAGCCTGGTTTGTTGGGTCGATCTCTAAAACCAATTGATAGGTTTCAAGTGCGTTACTACCTGTAGGCGCGCGCCACCTACCAATGCTTGCATGAGAAGAGGCAACAGAGAGTAAACGATCAACCTTTTCTTGTTGAGTCGGGCTCAAAACTGCAGGAGCGGTTTTTATTGGGCTAGGGCTTGTTGTGATTTCTGCAGGGGTTTGCATTTGATAGATGACCCAAGCAGCAACTGCGATTAGAGCCGTTAATACGCCACCTAAAACAACGGTTGCGCCTTTTTTGTTTTGAGCTTTTGGTGTTGGAGCTGCAACGTGTGCGGGCAATGCTGAGATTGCTTCCGCGATGGTGCCATAACGATCTTCAGGCTTTTTTGCCAATATCTTATCGAGAAAACTCTGATATCTACTCAAGTCTTCAGGTAGCCTAGGTGCGGCTTCATTCAAATGTTTAAGTGCAATACTCAGTCCATCTTTTCCCGTAAATGGTGGAGTACCAACCAGCATTTCATATAGCATAATGCCCAAGCTATAAATGTCGCTTCTACCGTCCAAGTCTAAAGCAGCTGCTTGCTCTGGGCTCATGTAGGTTGGTGTTCCAATAGCAAAACCAACTTGGGTTAGCTGCTTGTTGCTATCGAGCTGTTTGGCGATTCCAAAATCCGAAAGCATGGCAACACCATTGTTATGAAACAGAACATTTGCGGGCTTTATGTCGCGGTGAACAAAGCCTTGTTTGTGTGCGTGGGCAAGTGCATCGCCAATCTGGAGAAAAATTCTTTCTGCTGCGCGCGGTGTTAAGGGGCTTGTCAATTTGTCTTCTAGAGTACCGCCCGAAAGAAGCTCCATCGCCATAAAGTAGTGACCATTGCACTCTCCTATGTCGAAGATAGTCACAATACTCTGGTGATCGCTCAGGCGGGCTACCGTCATTCCCTCTAACAAAAACCTTTCTCTAAATTCGTAGTCCGCCGTTTGTTCGGGGGACATTATTTTTAGAGCGATATCTCTTTGTAGGGAGTCTTGAGTGGCGCGGAAAACAGTCGCGAAACCACCTGTGCCCAGTCGCGATTTGATGCTGTAGCCTTCTACTTGAATACTGCTGCCGGGCTCTTGTGTAGCGGACATTGCATCTCTCAGATTGGTTCTTTAACGGATATTGCAACACTATGTTCTTGTTACTGTGTCACAAATAACTAATCGCCACCGAGTTGAATTATTTGCAATAGATGGCGCGATATAAGCCTTTGCATTCTATGGTATTTATATTTTTTATGCAGGTTCTTTGGGCATATTATTGCTGTCACTGCGACAGGCAATAGTTGATATTATTTACGTTGAACGGGGTTTTTACCTGTGATGTCGAGCTCAGAAGGCAACGGGTTTTCAGCTGTGGTATCCAATGCGTCATCTGATGCTCGGTTAAGCTTTGCGGATGCCTGAGTGGGAGCTGCTGCGTTTTCCGTCGTAGCGTCCATATCAATATCAGCTGCTTTTACTTCTGGTTCGACAGTTGCATTCTCCGCTGTGGCATCCATGTCGATTTCACTTACTTTTGTCAGCGATAGTGCAGCTGGGTTCTCAGCGGTTGAATCCAAGTCGCTTTCATCGTTTGCTCCTGCAGTTCGTACGGGCGCAGCTCGAGCAGCAACGTTTTCTGTGGTGATTTTACCTGTGGCGTTTTCAGGCATTGTTGAAGCAGCTACGGGAGTTGCTGTGCGCTCGGCTAAAATATTAGCCGGAACATGGTCTCCTGCCTCTTCCAGATCGGTGCTTGGGTCAGCGTTCACAAGGGTAGGGTCCTCCAGACGATTTTCGCTAAAAGTTTGCTCTCGACCGGTCGAACGGAAATAGAAAAAACCACCAACTACCAATATTGCTATAGCTAGAAGCAACAGGATAAGCCAAGACATTAAGTTTGCCGGTGTGTCTTGCTTTAAGCTGTTTGTGGCGGTTTGTAGCGATACCTCGCTTTGCTGCGTGGGCTCATTTTGTACCGGTACTGGCGCGCTCATTGTGTTAGTTTGCGCCGTGACATCCAACGCCGGACCAGTAGCAAGAGGCTTGTTATCTTTTTCTGTAGGATTAGGTGTTGCGGGCTCTTGCGGTTCAGGCGCAGCTTTTGTCTGTTCTGTTTGCGTCGCTAAAGGCGTTGGAGCGGATTCAGGAGTCGGAGCCGCTTCTGGGGCTTGAGTGGGTTCAGCTGCAGCAGCCGCTTGAGCCAAATTAATAGGTTGCACGGGTTCAGTGGATAATTTTGGTGCCTCAACTACAGTAAGGTTCAGGGTTTTACTTTTAAGAACTCCTTGCCGAGCGAGGTCTGAGAGGAAATGGCTTTCTTGAGCATTCACGCTTATCCAATTGGTCCTGATCGCTTGTTTTTCTGCCTGAGGCAGCAAGATTAAGTTGAACCATTTTTCGAAGCGATCTTGCTTTCCTTCATCTCCAACAATAATTTGACCACTGTTAATTAAAACAACTCGATCATTACCGGACGTGTTTTGTGGAGCCTGTCGTAGCAGAGAAGTTGCTTTTTCAAAGGCCGCGGCAAAATTAGAGCTATCAACATTACGTAAAACATTGTTAGGTAACTGCCAGCTTTCTAGTGACGGCAACCATTCGCTTGCATACAAGACAATTTCATCATGTGCAACTATGGCATAGCTATTTCTTCCGTCGATAACGCTTGCTGTGCTCGTTTGGGCATTCAGCTCGGATATCCAGTTTGCATTCCGTAGTACTTTTGCATCAACAACAAGGGCAATATTTGCAGCGGATGCTAAAGGAATAGCGCCACAAAAAAGAGAAAGACTAAGGAGTGCTGATATGACTAGATTCGTTGGTAGGATTCGCATAGCTACTCGCTCTTTAATATTGTCGGTCTCAATAGACTGTATGTGATTAATCATAGACTTATTGAATTGTGCTTTCATCATTTTAGGGGCTAAATACAACAACGGCCGATGTATCCCATATATGTGGCATTGCAATTTATATTGGTAAATTAAAAATTTAGATTTTTAGTTTTTGTGTTGTTGATAATACGAGAATTGTTTTTGTCAATATGCAAAACGGCTTAAATGTCGTCGTTAAATTCGTCACTATCCTGTGTAACCATCTGTTATATTGCAATCTAATAATAATGTACTCATCTTCTGATTTTCATGAAATACAAGCCGTTTGGTAGTGTTGTCGGTTGTTTTGTACTCTGTAGACGAGACAAAGCATCAACTTAAAAAGGCTCGATTATCGGAATATTGTAAGCGCATTTGTTGGGATTACTTGCCAACTGCTTTGTTTAAAGCGACGACCGAGAATAGTGTATGGCTGATTTTCACATCGTTATCATCGGAGCGGGCCCTGCGGGTTTAAGTGCAGCAGCGAGGGCGCAGGCACTCGACAAAAAAAATGATGTGGCAGCGCCCACTTATGTGTTGCTTGAAGGTTTTGATGCCGTCGCCAAAACCATCCAGCGTTACCAAAAAGGCAAAAAAGTTATGGCTGAGCCTGGCTTTTTGGATCTACGCAGCGATGTGCAATTTGAAGAAGGAAAGCGCGAAGAAATTCTCGGTTGGTGGACTGGCAGTGTTGAAGATCAAGGCATCAACATTCGCTATGGCACAGAAGTCGTTGCTATTGACGGCGAAAAAGGTCACTTCACTTTAACGCTAGGCAACAATGAGACGTTATCGGCAGAGAACGTCGTATTGGGCATCGGGCTGGAGGGTAATCCGCGCACACTTGGCGTAAGTGGTGATCGCCTACCTCGCGTGGAATACAACCTAGAAGACCCCGATGCGTTTCAAGATGAAACCATTATTGTTGTTGGCGCTGGTGACTCAGCGATAGAAAATGCCTTGGCCTTAGCTGCTAACAATCACACCATCATACTCAATCGTCGGGACGAATTTAGTCGTGCCAAACAAGGCAATCTGAACGCAATCCTTAAAGCAATCAGTGACCCTTCAACCACGCTAGATTGTTATTACAGCAGCAGTATTTCGATAGTGACAGAAGAAGGCGATAAGCCTTTACACGCGGTGATAAAAACAGACAGCGGAGAAGTCCCAGTAGCCTGCGACCGAATTATCGCGCGTCTGGGTGCCGTGCCTCCACGGCGCTTTGTCGAGTCTACAGGCATCGTTTTTCCTAACTCGCGTCAAGATGCAGTGCCCGAGCTCAATAGCCGGTACGAGAGCAATGTGCCAGGGATCTACATCGTCGGCTCACTGGCCGGCTATCCCTTGATTAAACAAGCGATGAATCAAGGCTACGATGTTGTCGAGTTTATCCATGGGAATATGGTCAAACCCGCCGACTACCCGCTGTTAGAGGTCAAGCTTGCCCCTTTGCCTTACGAGCGCGAAGTGGATGACCTTTTGGCTAGATTTCAACAGCTAATTCCAATGTTTCGTCAGTTGAATGGGCTCAGCTTTCGTGAGTTAGTGATTGAGAGTCGGTTGACTTGCAGCTATCAGTCAGGGCCTTTGTTGCAAGAAGCCGCAGCCAAGACTGACGGCGGTGATCGTTCAACCAAAGTAGTCGCCGACGGCAGCGTGATCTATCAGCCCGGCGAGTTTGGCACCTCGTTTTACATTGTTCTTGACGGTGAAGTACAGATCGAAGCAGACTATCAAGGTCAAGTAATTAAATCAAAGCTTGAGCGCGGCCAGTTTTTTGGTGAAAGCAGTTTGTTGTCTGGCAGGCCGCACGATGAGCGTGCTGTCTGTGGTGTTAACTGCGTACTCGCCGAAATACCGCGGCGAACCATGCTGAAAATGATGAACAGCAACGAGGAGGTGCGAGCTGGCATCGACAGGGTGTTTGTCGCCAGAGCGCTGCAACGTAACTTTGCACCTTCAGCGGCATTACGTGAGTTACTGCCGATAGCTGACGAAGTCGATACTCTACATTTTGACGCTGGGGAGTCTTTATACCAGCAAAATGACGAAGGCGACTGTATGTACATCGTGCGCTCAGGGGCTGTTTCGATCAGTCGCTTGGAACACGGTAAAAATGCGCTTGTTGCAGAAATGCGGGCCGGTAAGATGTTCGGCCAAATGGCGCTGATGGGTGACAACGTACGCCACGAGAGTGCTATGGCATCTGTGGCGCTTAGTGTGGCTTGTATTAAAAGTGACGCTTTTATCAAGCTCGTTGCTCGAGGCGATGCGCGTATCGCTGATCTACAGCGCGGTGTCAGTGATCAACTGCTGAACAAAGCTCGTATGGGTGTGCAGCCAGAAGCGGGCGGCGTTTATAACTACCTACTTGACAATGGCTTAGGTGAGGCGACCAATGTGCTCATTATTGATGAGCGACTGTGTGTTGGCTGTGACAATTGCGAGAAAGCTTGTGCTGAGACACACGGTGGAATTTCTCGACTCTCTCGCAAGCAGGGGCCTACCTTAGCCGAGCTACATATCCCAATCTCATGCCGCCACTGTGAACAACCTCATTGCATGAAAGATTGTCCGCCTAACGCCTTACAGCGCAGCGAAAGTGGTGAAGTTTTTGTCACGGACACATGCATAGGCTGTGGTAACTGTGAAAGCAACTGCCCCTATGATGCGATAAAGCTATCCTATGATGCGCCTAAAAAGTCTGGATTGCTTTCCTGGTTACTCTTTGGGCGCGGCGGTGGCCCTGGAGAAGAAGCAAACTATAAAGCGGACGCCAAGGCACAAGAAAAAGGCAAAAAAGCGACAAAATGTGATGCTTGCATGTCACAGCGTGGCGGGCCGGCTTGTGTTCGCAGCTGCCCAACAGGGGCGGCGCAGCGGCTTGCTCCGGATCAGTTTATCTCACTAGTTGAGGGCAGACTGCAATGAGCTATGTCAGCATATTTGCCTACAAAGGTGGTCGATATTTCTGGTGGGCCCTTTTTTTAATCTTAGCCAGCACTGTTTTGTACATCACTCAACTCGGAGGCGTGCAACCTCCTAATGGCGGCACATGGCAGGGTTATGTATTAGGTACTGTAGGTGCTTTGCTGATTGTTTGGTTGGCGTGGTTGGGCGTTCGTAAACGACGATACGCGAACGGATCAGGAACACTGCAAGGCTGGACTTCTGCCCATGTGTATCTAGGTATCGCACTGCTTTTTTTAGCCTCGTTGCACTCCGCATTGCAGCTCGGCTGGAATGTACACACGCTTGCGTATATTTTGATGGTTGCCGTCATATTTAGTGGTTTTTTTGGACTTTACAAATACACCTCTATTCCTGCTCTAATTGCTCGAAACCGCTCAGGGTTATCTCGGTCCAAACTTTTTGCAGAGCTCTACGATCTCGACCAAGAGGCCCAGAGCATTGCGGCTAAATGCTTGCCCGAAGTAGATGAGTCGGTCAAAAGTGCTATACAGCGCACCAGCTTAGGTGGCGGAGTGCGTGCACAATTATTCATGCGTGATAAATCGACCTACTTAGAACCCAGTGATAACAATGGTCTGCCAACGTTAAAGCCAAATCTCGACCAGCAAGCATTGGTCACTATGGTGACTCTCAGAATCCCCCAAGCCGCCAAGCGTATGGAAGCGCAAAACTTGCAGTCATTGTTGCGCGCATTGGTACGAAGGCAAGCTGTTATACGGCAGCTGCGAAGAGATATCTCATTGCAAGGGTGGTTAAAAGTCTGGCTGTATATCCATATCCCGTTGACGCTCGCTTTGATCGTCTCGTTGATCGTTCATATTGTCACAACTTTTGTGTACTGGTAGGGCGGCGTGATGGATATATTAATTCGACAAGTTGTCACTACTGAAAATGATCGCGAAGAGACCTATGATCGCGACATTCAAACCGATGTCTTAAATCTTGGCAGCGCGACTGACTGTGACATACAGCTGTTAGGAGAAGGTTTAGCGGCGGTTTCTGCTGAAATTCGCCAGAGCGGCGGCCGATTTAGAGTGGCGCGTGTCGCCAATGCACCGTTGAAGGTCAATGATAAGTTAGTCTCTAAGAGCGATTTGTCAGAAGGCGATATTATTTTGCTGGCCGATAACGAGCTACGTGTTATCGCTGCGCCGACAGGTTTTGATCTCGCGTTTGAGCTGCGGCTTCCGCGTGTGCAAGATGCAAGCGCCTACGAAAATGCCTTTGTCACCTCGTTGTCTCAGACCCGATGGTCTATTCGGCGTTTCAGCTGGATGTTCAGTCTTGCTGTGCTTTTGCTCGCCGCGATTATTCCGGCGGTGACTTTGATGTTGGAGCGAGACGGAAGCAAGATTCCAGAGTTTGTGCCTTCTGATGCGCTTTGGACCAGCGGACCTTTGCATTCCGCACACTTCCAAGCGATAGGGGATGATTGCTCATCTTGTCACGTCGAACCTTTTGTTCAAGTCCGAGATCAAGCCTGTACTGATTGCCATAGCGCAATTGAATCTCATGAATCACTGGCCGTTTTGGAGAAACACCCTGCTGATACTTTCAGGTGCGCTAGCTGTCACCGTGAACACAATGAACCAACGACTAGTTTGGTTATCACTTCGGATAACCTTTGCACTGATTGCCATACGCGTGAGCAGATAAACGCAGACGCAGAGCCTCCATTGTCAATTGCTGCCGCATTTACTGAAAAAGATCACCCAGCTTTTGAAGCTACTTTGCTCAAGTACAGCGACAGTGAAAGCAGTTTTAAACCGTGGAAAACCTCAATTTCTAGTGCTGAAGTTGCAGAGGAAAAGTCTAATCTACTCTTCCCGCATCAAGTCCATCTCGATGTTGAGCAGGTACAAATGCTAGATACTGGCGATGCTCTGCAGTGCGCAGATTGCCATACGGCCAGTAGTGATGGGGAGCATTTTGAACCCATTACAATGGAAGGTAGCTGCATCACTTGCCACGAGCTGGCTTTTGACTTGGAAAACTCAGAGCGCCAACTTCCACACGGTAAACCAGAGGAAGTCGTGTTCGCCTTGGAAGGTTATTTTCTGAAATCACTTGCGTCGCCTAATGCACAACAAAGTCGAGAGCCACGACGCCGTCGACCGGATCGAAATGCAAGCGATGCAGCCTGCACTGGCTTTGACTGCGCATTGGCGCAAGCCGCGAGTGAGGCCGAGAGTCAATTCACCGTTAAAGGCTGTGTCAGTTGCCACGAAATATCAACTTTTGAAGATGCGCCACTTAATAAGCGCTTTCAAGTTAAACCTGTGAGTCTCAACACCGATTATTTTCCTTCTGCGCGTTTTGACCATAACAGCCACATGACACTTAAACGCCCAGACAGCGACCAGCGCTTATCAGGAATGGACGCCTGTGAGAGCTGTCACACAGCTGGTGAGTCCAAGCAGAGCAGCGATGTACTGATGCCCGCAATCGACAATTGCACGCAGTGCCATACAAGTACATTTGAGCATTTTAGTGACATTGCAACTGCGCCTCTGGCATGTACTGATTGCCATTCCTATCACCCATCCGAGCCGGTGCACCGAGCTCAGTTGAGGAACGAGCCATGAGAAAGATATCTTTAGCAATTCATGTATTTGCTGCCGTTGTACTTTTGTCAGCTTGTAGTGGCGAGGGTGATTCGGCAGTCTCAGCGACAGGCGCTGATACAACGACTTCTTGTGATGGATCATGTACCAGTGCCAGCAGTAACTTAACGACTGCAGATGTTGAGCAAGTACTCGTGCAAGGCGTACGCGAAGCACGCTCACGCGGCGAACTAGCGACGATTGCGGTTGTTGATCGTGTGGGCAATGTGTTGGGCGTATATCGTATGGGCGATGCAGCGGATAGAGGCACGCTTATTAGTACCAGTGCCTCCAACAATACCGCTGCAATCAACGATTCCGGTCTTGAGGGCATACGGCTGCCGCTCACTACGCCTAATTTGCCCATAAACTTAGACGACCAAGCAGCGATTGCAAAAGCGTTGACGGGAGCATTTTTGTCTTCGGAGGGAAATGCTTTTTCAACCCGAACAGCCAATCAAATCGTGCAAGATCATTTTAACCCTGGTGAGGATTTCCAACCCGGTGGACCGCTGTTCGGTGTGCAGTTCTCGCAGTTAGCTTGTTCTGATTTTACTTTGAGCAACCCTGTCAGCAGCTTAGGCCCTGGTCCGCAGAGATCACCGTTGGGTCTCTCGGCTGATCCAGGTGGCTTCCCCTTGTATAAAGGCGGCACAGTTGTCGGTGGAGTGGGCGTACTTGCCGACGGCATTTACGGTATTGATCAACGCATTACTGACAGCGATGTTGATCTAGATGAATTGATAGCCTTAGCCGCAACACAAGGCTTTGCTGCACCCGTGGATCGTCGATCCGATCGTATTACGGTAGAAGGAAAAACTCTGCGCTTCAGCGACGTCTCAGCAGCGGATTTGCTCTCTGCGAATGGATCAATAAATAGCCTTATCGCATTCCCGGTGGGAACGGGATCTCTTGTTGCCGTTAACGGATATTTTGATGGCACACTACGCGCAGGAACAGCATTTGGCCAGCCTGCCTCTGGCATCGTACCCGCGGCCCAATTTACAGGTCGTGATGCGTTTGAGTTTGTCGATAGCTTTGGCGCCCCGCGATTCCCTACTCAAAGCGCAAACGCAGACACAGACTTAAACTTGGCTGGCGCAGATCTTTTGACCGCGTCTGAAGTCAGTGAAATCTTAGATTCAGCGCTGGGCGTGGCTAACAGCGCAAGAGCGCAGATTCGTCGGCCACTCAATTCGCAAGCCAGAGTAACCATATCGGTTGTCGATACCACAGGTGAAATACTTGGAATGGTGCGTACTCGAGATGCACCCATATTTGGTTCGGACGTATCTATCCAAAAAGCACGAACCGCGACATTCTTTTCATCGCCCATTGTGGCAAGCACCTTGTCTTCTCTGCCCGATGCTGCCTATCTGCGTAACGGCGCTGTAGGAACGCGAGTGCAATTCAGTGACTACGTGCAAGCCACTCGGAGTTTTCTAGACGACAGCAGTGCATTTGCACGGTCGGATCTTGCATTTTCAGATAGAGCAGGCGGTAACCTCTCCCGTCCGTTTTACCCTGATGGCATCAACGGAAATCCGGCAGGGCCCTTGAGCAAACCGGCGGGTAAGTGGAGTGCTTTTTCGACGGGCTTGCAATCAGATATCTCCATGAACGCTATTTTGCAGCACGTGCTCTTTGTGGCCGGTGCCATACCTACTGATGTGGTCAGCGGCTGTGGCGGTGTTGATTTGAGAGACGATCTTAGTGTCGCTACAACTTTGAGCAATAAACGCCTAGCGAATGGGATTCAAATTTTCCCCGGAAGTGTGCCTATTTATCGTGGTAACAAGCTTGTGGGTGGCATTGGAGTATCCGGAGATGGTGTTGATCAAGATGACATGATCGCTTTTTTGGGTGTTGACCGAGCTTCACAGCGCTTAGGTGGATCAATCTCGAATGCACCGAAAGCACTGCGCGCAGATACGCTCAGCCCAAAAGGGAGCCGACTGCGATACGTGCAGTGCCCTCAATCGCCGTTCCTAAACTCCGTCGACGACAACGTTTGCGCAGGCAAATGAGGAAGCTGATATGAAAAGTACCCTGGTTGTGACTTCTCTGCTGCTTTCCGGTGTGGTCTGGATTGCCAGCTATCCTCGTCCGGTCATCGCGGCGACTTGCTATCAAGATGATAAAGGGCGCCTGAGCCAGCGTAGAAGGCCTGGTTACACACGTGTAGAGTGTCCTTCCGCTGAACCGGCACCCGAAATCACAACCAGTACAGAGCCAGGGCAGGAAAACGCGGAAGAAATCGATACAAATAATATCAAGCCTGTATTTCCAGTACGCACTGGCGGTAGTGCGACCGCCGGGCGGCGGGTAGAGCAGGTACGTGAACAACGGCGCCAGAAAGATGCGTTTCAGATTCAAATGCAAGAGGAGCAAGGCGGTAGGCCTCCTCGTGTGCGTAACGCTATATCTCCAATCTCGCGGCCTGATTTAAGTGATTATCCAGATGCCGAACCGATGGGGGATCGCTGGCGTTTAATCGATCCGCTCTACCAGCCGGCCAGTTTGCTCGACCCCTACAACCGAAACGTCTTAAAAGGTGACAAACCGCTGCACGACGATTGGTTTTTTAGTTTGAATGTCGTATCCGACAGTATTGTCGAACTGAGAGATTCTCCTACGGGGGTCGGCAGTAGCTCAAGTTTGGGGGCAGAGGCGATTGACGTTTTTGGGGATGAGGCACAATCTGTCTTTGCGCAAACCTTGCTCGCTGAGCTTGTCTACTACAAGGGAGACACGGTATTTAGGCCTCCGGATCATGAGTATCGATTTATCCCCGTGCTTAACTTTAATCGCGTGGAGCTTGAAGAAAACCAAGGCGTAAATGCAGACCCCAATGACGGCAGTGATCGCGATGACAATCACTTTGGCGTGCAAGCCGCTTTTTACGATCGGCACTTGCGTAACGTCTCGGATAACTATGACTTCGATAGCTTCCGCATCGGAATACAGCCTTTTTCCAGTGATTTTCGCGGGTTCCTTTTTCAAGACGCGCCCTTTGGTCTGCGCCTCTTTGGCAATCGCTCCAACAACATTTTTCAATACAACGTGGGTTGGTTCCGTCGCATTGAAAAAGACACCAACAGCGGGCTGAACGACATCGGTGCTGGTATGCGCAACGAAGATGTGGTGACAGCCAACTTGTATTGGCAGGATCTATTTGCCAAGGGCTTTACTTCGCAATTTAGTCTGACGTATGTCGACAATCGTGAAGGGGACGATACGCACTTCAACAATAACGAATTTATTGAGCGTCCCGCATCACTGGGCCGTGAGGCACCACGCGACTACAGCATGCTCTACTTGGGCTACAGCGGAGATGGCCACATTGGCCGTACCAATCTATCTGCATCCACGTACTTTGCTGTGGGTGAAGAAAGTGCAGGTACCTTTGTCGACAAAAAAACCGATATTTCAGCTGCTTTTGCTGCTGCTGAGCTGTCTGTTGACTTTGACTGGGTGCGGCCACGTTTGTCGTTTCTCTATGGTAGTGGTGATAGCGATCCATACGATGACAAAGCAACGGGTTTTGATGCCATCTTTGAAAACCCGCAATTTGCCGGAGGCGATACCAGTTACTGGAATCGACAGTCCGTTCCTCTGATCGGTGGGGGACGTGTGGGCCTATCGAGTCGCAATGGCTTACTGAATAGCCTGCGCTCCTCCAAAGAAGAAGGGCAAGCAAACTTCACTAACCCAGGCATCTTGTTACTCGGTGCTGGCGTCGACATGGACTTAACCCCGCAGTTGCGTTTGTCATTTAATGCCAATGATTTGTATTTTGATGACACAGCCGTGTTGGAAGCTGCGCGGAATCAAGGTGATATAGACAGGCATATAGGCTTGGACTTGTCGACTTCTATCGTCTACAGGCCATTTATGTCTCAAAACGTAGTGGTGCGTGCGTCATTTGCAAAGTTACTTGCAGGTGATGGCTACGACGACCTATTTCCTGGCGAAGACCCTTCGTACTTGTTACTCAATCTTGCACTTAGCTACTAGGGGAAGAGCGATGAAACTTGACTTCACGATGCTCGACCACCCTAAGAGGAAATTGGCGATGTATAAGCCTGTTCAGATATCAATTTTGCTATTAGCGTGCCTTTGGGTAGGTGGAGTGCAAGCAGCCTCAGGGTCTAAAGGTATTGATAGAAATTACAAGCCATGGCCTGCGGCACCTGCTTCGCAGAGCCCCGAGAGCGTGCTTGAAAAAAATGCTGGGTGTTTAACCTGCCATGAAGGCACCGACGATAAAGATATGCATGCAAGCCCGGGTGTTAACCTAGGTTGTGTGGATTGCCACGGTGGAAACAGTCAGTTCAGCCGTGCCGCAAGTGCGGAAAAGGGCTCAAAAGAGTACGCCGAAACATTGGCCAAAGCCCACGTGCTGCCAAGTTTCCCCGATGAGTGGCATTACCCGTCGAGTGCGAACCCTGAGCGTAGTTACACCTTGCTCAATAGAGAAAACCCCGAGTTTATTCGTTTTGTGAATCCCTCAGATAACCGAATTGCGACTGAGGCTTGCGGGGCCTGCCACCAAGATATTATCGAGGCATCCAAACGCAGCTTGCATTCCACGGGTGCGATGTTGTGGGGCGGTGCCTCTTATAACAATGGGATCTTGCCGTTCAAAAACTACGTTCTGGGCGAGTCCTACGATCGAGACGGCGTTGGTACTGTAATCAAGGGGCCCGTCATTCCAGAAGAGCAGCAAGCGGCGGCAAAAGCCAAGGGTATTCTTCCATCGCTAGGCCCATTACCTGCGTGGGAAACCATAAAGCCAGGCGATGTGTTTCGTGTGTTTGAACGCGGCGGGCGCAACATCAGCAACCTGTTCCCTGAAACAGGGCTGCCCAATTCATTGGGGCAACTACAGCGGATCGAAGAACCGGGTCGTCCGGACTTTCGCCAGTCTAATCGTGGGCCAGGCACGGGTGGTCGCATTTCCGTACCAGTCATAAATCTCACAAAAACACGCCTTAACGATCCACTGTCTTGGTTTATCGGTACGAATGATCAACCAGGCGACTATCGCCAATCGGGTTGTGCCTCCTGCCATGTGGTCTACAGCAATGATCGCGACCCTAAGCACTCTGGTCCATATGCCAAATATGGACATGAAGGAAAGAGCCAGACGGGTGACCCAACTATTGACAAGTCTGAGTCTGGTCACCCGCTAAATCACACTTTTACGCGTGCCATACCTACCAGTCAGTGCATGGTGTGTCATATGCACCAGCCCAATATGTTTATGAACACTTTTTTGGGCTACACCATGTGGGACTACGAGTCAGACGCACCCAAGATGTGGCCGGAAAAACAAAAGTACCCAACCGCCGCCGAAGAGCGCGAGATTATGGAGCGCAACCCTGAGTCCGCAGCGGCCAGAGGTAAGTGGGGCGACGTTGAATTTTTGAAAGATGTTTCTGACCTAAATCCAGAGCTCAAAGATACACAGTTTGCCGATTACCACGGCCACGGCTGGAATTTTCGTGGGGTATTTAAACGTGATCGAACAGGGACTTTGTTAGATGCTGATAACAACCCTGTCAGTGACGATGACCCTGAAAAATTCGACAAAGCGGTGCATATGTCTTCTATCCATGCGGACGTTGGTATGCACTGTGTCGATTGCCACTTCTCACAAGACAACCACGGCAATGGGCATATCTATGGAGAGGTTGCGCTTGCGGTAGAAATCGACTGTAAAGACTGCCACGGAACAGCTAAGGAATACCCTAATCTCTACACCTCTGGGCCTGCTGCTTTAGACGGTGGTGCTGACCTAGAGGCCGGCCGGACTCCGGACGGGCGGCTGCGTTTTGAATGGGTGAATGATGAACTATATCAGCGCTCCATGTTAGAGCCTGAGCTAGAGTGGAAAGTCAGTTTAGTGAAAGACAGTGTGACTGAGGGGCACAGCGACTTTAACCCCAAAGCTGCCCGTGCAAAGTTGATGAGCAAAGACACTGCGACGCAGGAGTGGAGCGCAGACTTAGCCATGAAAGAGCTAGCGCACAGCAATGAGGAGATGGAGTGTTACTCGTGCCATACCTCATGGACCACTAGCTGCGGCGGCTGCCATTTACCGATCGAGGCAAATTGGAAAACTGAAAGACACCACTATGAAGGCGGAGAGTCGCGCAACTTCGCGACATACAACCCACAAGTGGCTCGCGATCAAGTGTTCCATCTCGGCCGCCGCGGCGAAGCCAAAGGTGGGAAAATCGCACCGGTTAGATCTACCTCTGCTTTGGTGTTGTCGTCTACTAATGCCAATCGAGAGAAAATATACGTGCAACAGCCGCCGGTCTCTTCCAGTGGGTTTAGTTCACAGGCATTTAATCCGCATTTCCCGCATACGGTTAGAAAAACAGAAACCAAAACCTGTAGTGACTGCCACGTATCGGAGAATGGTGACAACAATGCCATCATGGCTCAAACACTCATGTACGGCACCGACTTCATCAACTTTGTGGGTTACCACTTATACGTCGGTGGAGCGGGTGAAGTGAGCGCAGTGAATGTCACGGAGTGGAAGGAGCCACAGGCAGTTATAGGCAGCTATCTGCATCAATACGCTTACCCAGATTGGTTTGCCGATCACCAAAAACGAGACCTGCAGCTACCGACAGCTCATTCTCATTCGGCAGGCACTGTGGGTTGTATTCAATTGCGAGGAGAGTACCTCTACGCTGCAGAGGGAGAGAAGGGTTTTCGCATCTATGACGTCGCGGGCATCGCTAACAAAGGCATTTCGCAGCGCATAATCAGTGCTCCTTTTAGTGCGCTGGGCCACGATGCCCATGTCGCCAGTGAAAACGCAACTTGCATGGCGCTACCCACCAACCAGCCTATAGCGCCTGAGCGCAATCAAGGCGACTTGATGCGTATCGACAACCAAGAACAGCCTTTCCATCCGATGTACAACTACGTCTTTATCACCGATGCAAAAGAAGGCCTAATATTGGTCGACGTGAATACGTTTGGTGACGGTGAGCCGCGTAATAACTTCCTAGAGCGCGAGCTGACGTGGAACCCAGGTGGCGCGCTGGATGGTGTGCGCCATATCACCGTGGGTGGGCACTACTTGTACTTAGCAACGGATGCGGGCTTGGTGGTTGTTTCTGTTGATGACCCAATGAACCCACAGATCATTTCCACACTTGCACTAGAGGGTATGCAAGCGAGCTCTTTGCAGTTTCGCTACTTGTTTGCCACTGATGCCGAAGGTCTACGCGTGATAGACGTTACCGACCCAGCACGTCCTGTCTTAGAAGAGACTAAGGTGTTGATCGCCGATGCCGGTGGTATCCATTTGGCACGTACGTACGCTTATGTGGCGGCCGGTAAAGAAGGCATCGTCATTGTCGACGCGACTCAGCCTGAAAATTTGAAAGAGTTTAAGCGATTTAATGCGGACGGCCAGCTACTCGATAGTCGTGATGTGACAGTTGCAACGACTAACGCGTCATTGTTTGCCTATGTTGCTGATGGGCGCTATGGCGTAAAAGTCATTCAACTGACTTCACCTGAACTACAGCCAAAATTTTACGGCTTCAGCCCAGAGCCTAACCCTAAGCTTATTGCACAGTATTTCACCGGTAGTCCGGCGTTGAGTTTATCTCGAGCACTAAAACGCGATAGAGCGGTAGATGAAACAGGCGGGCAGATCGCTGTGTTTGGTCGTCGAGGATCAAGGCCATTTAATCTTGGGGAGATGCAAAAGCTCTATCTTGATAACAGGGGGTTTCCGTGGACTGTTTCGGATGACTAACTGGCTGATACGAGCTGCACGACTGGGGGGAAGGACGGTCGTGCTCTCTTTATTTCTGCAGATAGGGGTCGCAGTCGCTGGGCTTGATTCCATCGCGCAAAATTCGCACAACGGTGTAGCATCCTGTGCGGGTAGCGTTTGTCACGGCAAGCTTGATATCCAAGAAGATCGTACGGTATGGCTCAATGAATATCGGACGTGGCAAAGCTATGACCGGCATTCCAAGGCTTACAATACTTTGCGCAGCAAAGAGTCGAAGCTCATCGCCCAAAAGCTGGGGCTAAAAAGTGCTGCTACTGCCGATATTTGCCTAGATTGTCACGCCGATAATGTACCCAAGGAAAAACGCGGTCAAAAGTTCAAAATCACTGACGGTGTCGGTTGTGAAGCGTGTCACGGCGGCTCCGAAAAGTGGATTAAATCACACACTGAACGCTCAGCAACGCACCAACAGAATATCGAAAAAGGGCTCTACCCAGCAGACCGTATTGATGAGCGCTCTGATTTGTGCCTCAGTTGTCATTTAGGTACCAATAACAAGTTTACAACTCACGCGATCATGGGGGCGGGCCATCCGCGACTTGCATTTGAGCTCGAGACGTTTACAGCCAATCAGCCAGCGCACTATGAAGTGGATGATGACTACGTTCAACGAAAAGGCGAGCAAATGGGATACAACGCCTGGGTCTTGGGGCAATTGGCCAGCGCCGAGCGTTATCTGGCTTTATTGGCCGGTCCCTTGTTTCAGGCAAAAGGTGAAATCTTTCCTGAATTAGCGCTTTACGATTGCCATAGCTGCCATCACCCCATGGATCAAAAGCAGTGGTCTAGCACGCGAGCAGGAGGCGTTGGGCCTGGCACCATGCGTTTGCAACGACACTATTTTGTTGGCATAGAGGCAACGTTGTTAGGGCTGGGGCTAGATGTCGAAGCGGCCGAAATGAAAAAGTCGGTTCAACGGCTTTTGCAGTCGGGTCAAAAATCCGCGCAACAGCTAGTTTCAACTTCAAACGACCTTGCAATACTGTTGGCTAGCTATCGGCAGAAATGGAAGGTAGAGCCTTTTGATGAAAAAATAGTGTCGTCGACACGTAAAGCGTTGCTGTCTCTTGCTGCAAAGGAACGTGCCAGTGATTTTAATTCGGCAGAGCAAGTTTTTTTGTCGGTCGAGGCACTCAGCTATGTGTTGGGTGATATTGAAAACACCCAAGCTTCTCTCGATAAGTTATTTGCAGAAGTGGAGGATGATCGTAGTTTTCGACCAGCTTCATTTTCAGCTGTGGCTAAAGCGGTAGTCGCAAAGTTCTAGTTTCAGTTATAGATTGTTTTGCTTTTTGCTCGTCAACTTAGACACTTTTGTTTTGAGGAGAGTTGTGACCGTTATCTACTCAGGAGTGACTCACAAGGGCAATGTGCGTGCCGTGAATGAAGACGCTATTGGTTGGAGTGAGCCGGACGGACTGGCTTTTGTTGCAGATGGAGTAGGTGGGCATGTCGGCGGACAGCTGGCGAGCACTTTGACCAAACGCGTGTTGTTAGATACTGCCGATCAACGGGATGTAGAAATGGCTTTGGCTGCAGCACATACAGCTATTGTCAATGAAGGGAAGATCAAGCCTGAGCTGCAAGGCATGGGCACGACAATTGTTTTGTTATCGCAGCGGGAAAACAAGGCCAAAATATGGTGGGTCGGTGATAGCAGAGCGTATCTGTGGCGAAACAAAAAGTTAGAGCAGCTAACAGTTGATCACTCGTATGTAGAAATTTTGCGGGAAAAGTTCAAGCTCAATGATGAGCAAATAAAGCACCACCCTCAGCGACATTTAGTTACGCAGACATTGGGGCTGGATGAACCTGAGCCGGAGTGCCTAGAACTTGATTTAAAAGGGAATGATTGTTTTCTCTTGTGCAGTGATGGTCTAAGCGATGACGTTAGCCTTGAGCAGCTTCAGCAGATTTTCCGCGAGCATTCTGCTGACATGCACCGTGTGAATGGCTATTTACTTGAAGCGGCACTGGCCGCAGGTGGCAGAGATAACATAAGCGCCGTGCTTGTCAAAATTGACGGTAAAAAGAGCCCGAATACTGACAATGAAAAGAGTCCAGTAATCTCATGGCTTTACATTGCGCTGGTTGTTGCCGTACTTGGCGTAGCCTTTTTGACATTTACTTAAAGTATAGATTGGAGTGACCGTGGACGCATCTAACATATCTATCAGTCCCGCAGCAGGCGGCGACGTGATTCCCGTTTCAGAAGCGGGTTTAACCTTTGGCCGACACGACAATAATGATGTGGTGATTAAAGAGGGTTATGCCTCTCGCTACCATGCCAAGTTAAATTGGTCCGACGGGCGGTTGTTGTTGACTGACTTGGGGTCTACCAATGGCTCTTTCGTTAACGACATTCAAGTGGACGCTGCACAGCCGTCGGAAGTGGTGGTTGGTGATGTATTGAGGTTTGACGAAGTCAGCTATGAAGTAAGTGGAGAACCTGTATACGAAGCAACCATGATTGCGCCCGCTGTTGTCATGCCATCAGATGTTAAGCCGCCAGAGGTAGAGGTAGAGGTAGAGGTTCCAGAGGTTCCAGAGGTTCCAGAGGTCCCAGAGGTCCCAGAGGTCCCAGAGGTCGCAGAGGTCGCAGAGGTCGCAGAGGTCGCAGAGGTCGCAGAGGTCGCAGAGGTTGCGAAGCAAGCAGAAGCGCCAACGGCTGAGATAGCCGAACAAGCCGCAGCTCCGATACGCCCTGGGGCATGGGTTGATGCCGAAGGTGCTAAAAATGAAGGCACGATGGTACTGAATGCAGAAGAGCTTCGCCGCGCGAGAGAAAGCTCTCCCAACATGGAGATGGGTGCTGTCGACATAGACAACCTTGAGCACCCAGCGTTGATAGTGACCAGTGGAGTATCTGCAGGAGCGGTGTTGTCTTTAGAGTCGGTATCGGCTGAGGGAGGCAGCTGGCTAATAGGCAGTGATGCTGGCTGTGATGTGGTTATATCGGGAGAAGACGTGTCGGGCCAACACGCCAAACTTACTCGCACAGGTGATCGTTGGAAGTTGACGGAATATATGTCGACTAACGGTACTTTTGTTAATGGAGAAAAAGTTAACGTTGTTTTTTTAAACGATGGAGATCTTGTCGCCTTTGGCTGCGTGGCTTCGATATTTAAAACAGCAAAAGGAAAAGCTAAAGGCGTTCGCGAATCAAGCTCCAATGGGAAAAAGTCAATGACTGGCGCGCTAGTTGTAGCTGTCATTGTTGTGGCTGCCATTGCCGCAGCATTTTTTTATTGGAACGGAATGAAAGTTTCGTAGCTTCCAGCACATATTCGTGATTTCAACATCAAGGAGTAACGTCTGTGAACAAGAAATTTCTAGGACAACTAATTTCTGGGCTTCTATTACTATTGTTACCTCTAGTAACGGTAGCCGGCGTTACCCTGCAGCCAAGAGACGGTGGCGCTTCAGTAGCTGTTTCCCCTGGTGATACCGCAGAATTTCGAGTGAGCTATGACGGTTTTACTCGCAGCTCTGATATCCCCGATCGTGAGAGAACTACTCGATTTTTTGCGTACAGGTATTTCCCAAACACAGAAGATGTAGAAGATGTGCCCTTCAATGCTGTTGGGGCAGGCATTGTGTCGGGATGCACAGCGAGTGGCTCTCAATTCAGTGGAAGTTTCTTCGAGTGCGAGAGAACGGGTGAAGATATTCAGTTTGAGTTTTCTGCTTTATGGAATGAGTCAGAAGACAGTAGAATTTATGTTGCGGTTGAACACTTTTACACGGCACCAACTGCATTTAGCGCGGCACTAATCTATGGAACTTTTGAAGTTTCAGATGAAAGCAATGATGTTGATGTTTTGATCAACCAAGCCGGATTCGTTGTATTTCAAGACGACAACGACCCTACATTCTCGGAAGGTGATGGCGTCGTTTCTGTATTGGTCGAGCGAATTGAGGGCACGGATGGAGTAGTTGAAATTGAAGTTTTGCTTAGCGAGTCTAGTTCCGCCACAACGGCTGATCTCGACGCTGATCTTGAGCTTTTAACACCCTCATTAACTTGGGCTGATGGGGAGTCAGGTGCTAAGGAAATTCAGATCCGCTTAATCCAGGATACGCTCGCAGAAACACTTGAGTCCTTCGATATAGAACTGCTTGGTGAAGCAGACGGTTTTAAAACCGTATTTATAAGGAACAGCGCGCAGCTAGGCACTGCAGTATTTAAAACTACGAGTTCTCGCGTATCCGAAGACGTCGGAACGGTTGATGTACAACTGGCGAGAGAGGGTGGCTTTGAGGGGGCACTGTCTGCGAGTGTTTCTGTTGCATCCGGCGGAACAGCTATTGAGGGCCAAGACTATCGTTTTGCTACTCAGACTGTAAATTGGGTTGAAGGCGATATTTCAGATAAGTTAATTACTTTTACTGTGTTGACCGACGATATAGTCGAAAACGATGAGCGCTTTTCACTAGTGATTGAGCAGACTCCAGCAGCGAATAGCGATGCGGGAGCGTTCAGAGCAGATTTCGTAATTGCAGACACGACTGTTGTTGTCGAGCCTATAGTTGGCACGGCTGCATTTGACTCGAGCACGCTCAATATACAAGAGGGGGCCTCTCGAGCGGTGGTTGTCAATCGAGTGGGTGGTTCAGGCGGTGTTTTGACGATTGATCTCTCAGTTCTTGCAGCAAGCACTGCACAGAGAGCTGTTGATTTTGAGTTTTCTCCTGAAAGCTTAACGTGGGGCGACGGAGACAACGAACCCAAAGAAATTCAAATTTCTATTCTGTCCGACACGCTAGTTGAAGGTCGAGAGTCCTTTAGTCTGCAGTTAGAAAACGAAGATAACACTACCTCAAGTTTAGAAGTTTTAATAACTGATGCTGTTGTATTAGTGGATGATCCCGCTACTAATACAGTCATAGTCGTGTCGGGCAATGAGCAAACAGGCGGAGTCGAAGCAACCGAACTAGAGCCTTTTGTGGTGCGAGCAGTGGATGCTGATGGCGTCCCCTTGGAAGATATCCAGATTAATTGGGCTGTTAGTCCAGAAGAGGCGGGGTCTTTTAGTGCTGGTGACAATTCTTCTACTGGCGCAGACGGCGAGACATCTAATGTTTTTACCATTGAGAGCCGAGGAGCAATTGTTGTCACGGCGAGCTTGGACGATGTTGGCAATGCAGGCACTGCCTCCGCTAGTTCAGGGCAGCTGGTTCGCTTTACTTTTGATGGTGGTCTCGCGGGTCTGCCCGAATTGGACGAGGCGCAAAGAACGTTTGCCCGCGGGGTTGATAATGCCTGTCAGCGGTTGAACGATGAGGCGACATTGAGTGCTCAAGCGGCGGATCTGCTTTCATTTTGCGACGCTTTAGATGTGTCGGCGGACATCGATAGTGACCTCTCTCTACTAGCCTTTGAGGAGATCGCAACTCAAGGGCGTCTAATCTTAGACACCGCTAATTTCCGCATCAACAATGTTCGCCAACGACTAAGACAAATCCGCCGTGGCGATCAAGGGATTGATCTTTCGGGCATTGATGTAAATCTCTGGAATAAAAAACTACCTAATAGTGTTGTAGCAGCGATGAGTGACTCGTTTGGATTAATGCAAGCCAGTGGCGGTGGTGATGCTTTTGTTAGTCCTTGGGGTGGTTTCATCAATGCCAGTATCGGAGTAGGAGAAAAAGACTCCACCTCACGTGAAATTGGTTTTGACTTCAATGTTCAAGATTTCAGTATTGGTGCTGATTACCGAGTTAGTAGTCAAACGGCTATTGGTGCGGGGGTTTCGTGGATGGGAAGTGACACGGACTTTAATAATTCCGCGGGTAATCTCGATAGTGACAGTGTTGGTTTAATACTCTATGCAACTCGATATTTATCTGATCGCATGTATCTGGATGGCATATTGAGTTTTTCTAATCGAGACTTTGATATTCGTCGAAACCTGATAGGTAATAACAACGCCATTGGCAGTACCACCGGTTCGGACTTTAGCTTGGGTGTGAATGGTGGTTACGAATACCAACGTGGTAAACACACATTCTCTCCATTTTTTAGGCTGCTCTACACCAGTGCCACTGTCGACGCTTATACAGAGCAAGCCACGAGCGTCAATCTGAGTGGCTCTGGTACTATTTTAAATATTGCAAAACAAGATATCGATAACAGTAGCCTGATTCTTGGCGGGGAATGGCTCACAACAATTAGTACTGAAAACGGTGTTTTTCGGCCATCCGCGAGAATCGAGTTAGAACATCGTCTCGATGACAAAGCGCGTGATGTTACTGCTGATTTTGTTCATGACCCTGGCCACAACACTTTGACTGTGCTTTTAGATGAGCCGGATACAGATTTTGCCAACTTGGGTTTTGGGGTTTCAGCTGTATTTGAAAACGGTAAATCTGGTGCGTTGTCTTATGAAACACAATTAGGGCGTGAAGGAGTTAAGCAACATTGGCTTAAACTCAACTGGCGGTGGGAGTTTTAGCTGACTGATTTGGCTTTGAGCTGCAACTGCTGCTCGATCTGTTGTGAGAAAAAAGCAGTGAAATGGACTTCTGCCACCCAGCTCGGTGATAGTCAGAAATCGCGCTCTCATTACTTGTCAACAAAGCCACCTGCTGGGGTGGCATATGATTTCCGTGAACATGCATGTGTG